>JAEEGG010004426.1_pt1 | contig 34011 bp, 22 predicted proteins | sample 9134161 | NCBI WGS metagenome assembly JAEEGG01 (sample SAMN16246543, study PRJNA631951) | gut metagenome | biome: gut microbiome; feature: rumen; material: CR-attached | host: Bos | place: Iran: Karaj | collected 2018-10 | reverse complement strand
AAGGGCTGCGCAACGGTCTGCTGCGCCTGGCGTTCACGGGTGTGAAGACGCCCCTCGACTTCCAGAAGCGCTTCATGAAGCCGGTGGTGAAGTGGATTATGCGCCGCCATACCGACGGCTGCTCGTTTGACGATACGGCGCTAAAAACTAATCATATCTCTCATCTCTCATCTCTCATCTCTCATCTTGGCGAACGCTACACGTTCGTCAGCAACCACCGCGACATCGTGCTCGATTCTGCCTTCCTCGACGTACTGCTCATCGATGCTGGCTACCCAACGACGGTAGAAATTGGTATTGGCGACAACCTACTCATCTATCCCTGGATCAAGCGGCTGGTGCGGATGAACAAGGCCTTTACGGTGCGTCGCGGACTGACAGCCCACGAGATGATGCGCTCGTCGCAGCTGATGAGCCGCTACATACACTATGCCGTCACCGAGAAGAAGGAGAATATCTGGATAGCACAGCGCGAGGGACGCGCCAAGGACTCCAGCGACCATACGCAGGACGCCGTGCTGAAAATGCTGGCCATGGGGTATGAACAAGGAACGAGGAACGAGGAGCGAGGAACGAACGCTGACGCTTTGCGTGAACTCAACATCGTGCCGCTGACCATCAGCTACGAGTACGACCCCTGTGACTATCTGAAGGCTCAGGAGTTCCAGCAGAAGCGCGACAACCCGTCGTTCAAGAAGAGCAAGCAGGACGACCTTGACAATATGAAGACGGGTATCTTTGGCTACAAGGGGCGTGTGCACTACTGCTGCAGCGCGCCTGCCAACACTTGGATTGACGAGCTGAACGGCCTGCCCCGTAACGAGTTCTTTGCAGAGCTCAGCCGGCGCATGGATCGTGAGATACACCGTGGCTACCGTCTCTTCCCCTGTAACTATATTGCCGCCGACCTGCTTGATGGCGGCCGACAGTATGCCGAACACTATACCGAGGCCGATGTCGCCCGCTTCGAGAAATACCTGCAAGGCCAGCTGGAGAAGATCCGGCTGCCGCAGAAGGATGAGCCGTTCCTCCGTGAGCGGATGCTTACCATGTATGCCAACCCTGTACGCAACAAACTCGCTGCCCAATGAAGAATACATTCCGTTTATTGGTAATCATATCTATCATTTCTCATTTTTCATCTCTCCTCTCGTCGTGTACGACAGATGCCTATGACAAAGGCGAGGGCGAGTATTCGCAGCTGCGTGCCGACTTCGTTGAGGCTCATGTCGGCAGTGACAAGCGTGTGGACTACGTCCTGACCGACGACGGTGACTCCCTGCGTACGAACCCGCCGTTCACCGTCAGCTGGATAACGACGGCAGACACCATCTACCGTGCACTTCTGTATTATAACTTGCAGGATGGCGAGGTTGACGGTTACAACCTCTCGCAGGTGCTTGTTCCGGAGGTGAAGTCCGCCAGCCGTTTCGGCTCCGTGGTCAAGACTGATCCGGTCTATCTGCAGAGCGCTTGGCGTGCCCGCAGCGGCCGCTACCTGAACCTGCGGTTGCGGGTGTTGACGGGTGACACCAAAGATGGCAAGACGCCGCGCCAGGTCTTCGGTTGTGTCAGCGACACCCTTGTCAAGCATGAGGATGGTCGCAGTACGCTCCATCTGTTGTTGTATCACAACCAGAACGGTCAGCCGGAGTACTACTCGCGCGATGTCTATCTAAGCATCCCCCTCGCAGGTGTACAGGCTGACACGGTTGTCATGCGCCTGCAAACCTACGAGGGGGAATATTCAAAGGCTTTTTACTAACGTCCCTTTTCCTTATTTCGGAGCATTGTTGTAGACGCTCTCCAGCGTATAGCTGGCATTGTCGCTCGTGGCGGCCTTGATCATCTTCTGCACCAGCGACTCCAGGCCGTTGATGTAGCTACCATTGCTGTGGTCGAAGTAACCATGGTGTTCGTCACCGCCGCCAATGCTGTTGTTGTCCCAGATGATGACGGGCATGTTGTATGTGTGGGCAGCACGGCAGACATACTCCAGGTAGTAGTTGCGGAACAGGTTGGAGCGGTCGCTCTTGTGCATCACGCAGCCATATTCGCCGATGTAGACGGGAATGTCGTTGGCAATGAATTTCTCGTGCAGCTTCTGGAAGGTCTCGACGACGTGCTCCTCGTTGCTGCCTGACTCAAACGTACCGGCTGCTGCTGTGTGGCCCCATTCTGACTTGCCGTAGTTGCCCTCTGGTGTCAGCGTGAAGTTACTCGGGTCATAGAAGTGGACACTGACCATGATGCGCTTGGCGGCATCGGTGGGCAGCACGAAGCCGTCTTCAACAGCGAAATTCGGACTCGAGGCGTAGGCAGCTACTCCTATCCAGCGTGTGGCGTTATTGCCGCCAGTGGCACGGATGGCATCGACGCACGTCTGGTTCCACTCGTTCAGCGTCTTGTACTGTTTGCCGCCGTCCGTACGGTTGGCACCCCAGCCCCACTGACCGTCCTGCACCTCGTTGAAAGCCTCAAAGAAGAGGAAGTCACCCTTCGACCGGAAGGCTTCGGCAATCTGTGTCCAGGTCTTTGCAAGGCGGTTCTTAATCTGGTCGTTGATGATGTTGTTGCCGGCAGCCTCTTTGATGTCCATCCAGTACTCGTCGTGGTGGGTGTTCAGGATGACGTTCAGTCCAGCGGACTCAGCCCAGTCGACGTTCTGCTTCACTTCTGCCATATAGTCTGGCTCGATGGTCCAGTTGTCGTCAGTGGTTTGGTAGTTGCCCCAGGTGACGCAGATGCGCACGGTGCTGGCGCCAGCCTTCTTCAGGTTGTCGTAGAGTGTCTGCGTGGGCGTGGCCTTGTCCCAGTAGCCCCACTGCGGGTGAACGCCGTCCTCGCCGCTGCTGGTGTCGAAGTGGTTGCCCAGGTTCCAGCCCCATCCCAGTCGCTTGGCCAGTGCCGTGGCGCTGTTGTCGGTGGGCTGAGGTGCCGCTTTCGTTGTGAAGTTCACCGTGTAGGCAGGTGCCGACGCCGTGTTGTCAGTCTTGCTCACGATGGCGCCAGCTGGGATGGTCAGTTTATAGGATTTCCCTTCCTCTAACGTCGGGAGAGTGATGATGACATCCATTGACGTAGTCGGACTCGACTTTGCAGTACATTTCGTGCCATTCAGTGTGATGTTGGCTGATGGGCTGACCGTCACCGTGGTGTTGTAGGAGAGGGTTACTTCTGTAAGCTCAGAGGCCTTATACTCCGTGCCCTCGGTGATGCTGCACGAACGCAAGCTAACAGTCACCGACGGTGTGGGGGTATCTTCGCTTTCATCGTCGCCACAGGCCCACATTAGTGGTAGGGCGATGGCGGAGAGAATTAGTAATATTTTTTTTCTCATGATATAAGGGTGTTTTGTTTAGCTTGTAAGAGGCACTACTCCCTGTCGGAGCAGTGCCTCTTGGTATTTTTTGTCTTGTCGTGGTTACTTCATCACCACCTTCTTGAGGATAAAGTTGAAACCAGTGATAATCAGTCCTCCGTTGGCAATAAAATCGTCAATAGCATCTTGTGTCAGCTGTACTTCGTAGAGACCTTCGTCGCTTGGGAAGTCGTACTGCCAACCGAGGTTGCCGGGCAGTGCGCCCCACTCAATGCCATGACGCAACGACAGGCAGCCCCAGTTGCTGTCACCGGGAGTTTTCTTCTCGTAGGTGAGGCACAGCTTTGTTCCGGCTTTTACAGTAGACCAGTCGTATGCACCGTAGGCCATGGTCTGCAAGCAACCGCCCACGTTCCAGTCAATGTCCAAGGATCCCTTCCAGATGACGTTCTCGGGGATAGAACGTGCCACCTTTGTGATGACGAAGTTGAAGCCAGTGATAATCAATCCGCCGTTGGCAATCAGATCATCCAGAACGTCCTGTGTCAGTGTTACCGTATAAACACCGCCATCGTCGGGGAAGTCGTACTGCCAGCCGAAGTTGCCGGGTAGGGCGCCCCACTCAATGCCGTGACGCAGGGACAGACAGCCCCAGTTGCTGTCACCAGGAGTCTTCTTCTCGTAGGTGATGTACAGTTTCGTGCCGGCTTCTACAGTAGACCAGTCGAAGGCACCGTAGGCCATGGTCTGCAGGCAACCGCCCACGTTCCAGTCAATGTCCATGTTGCCGCTCCACAGGGTCTCAACGGGATCCTCGCTGTACATAGAAATCTTATCCGACTCGATGCTGTAGTTCTCGTGCTGAACGAGAATCACGGTGCCGTCGCCCATCTTCTCGGGAACAACAAATGAAATCTCTGTGGCACTCTGTGTGAACGAACCTTTCTCCAGAGGCTCCTTGATAGCGGGGAGTATCAGTTGCGTGATGCGGTCGAGGTTTGTACCCTTGATGGTTACGGTCTGGCCTTCCTTCACATCCTTGGTCGGGGCGGTAGCTGTGACTGTGGCCAACGGCATGGTGATGTCGACTGAAGTCGTCAGACCAGAGGCAGCAGTCAACGTGACGGTACCTGACACAGTATTGCTGGGAACAGCGACTGCAATCGACTTGCCGTCAGCAGTGGCAGTGAATGCTACTTCCTTGACGGCAGGGAAGTCGATGGTGGTCACCAGGTCGAGGTTCTCGCCCGTGATGGTTACCCGCTCGCCGAAGTCGGGTGTAGCGTTCGAGATGGCGGTGGCCTTCGGAGCGTCGACATTGAGGTTGCCGATGGTGAAGTTCTCTGCACCGTCGCTTCCGTCGTTGTATGTCAGCTCACCAGTCTTTGCCTCGGCCGGTACACGAACCTGAATCTCGGAACGGGTGTTCTTGACGAACGACTCGGCGTCGACAGCCACATGGTCGAAGAAAATCACTTCGCCGATGTTCCACACGTACTCACCCTTGATGGTCACTACGTCACCAGGATGAACAGAGGTGGGCGAGAGCGACGTCACCTTAATCTCTTCAGCGAAGGTGATGTTCGACTTTGACACGATGGTGTCGCCGTTATTCAGCACCAGACGGAGCTTGCCGGGTACACACTGGTCGGGAATAGTGACGGTCATCTCCTCGGAGTTCTGGAGGCTGAACTCGCCTGCGATGTAAGTTGTCGAGGGAGACAGCTTCTGGTTGCCCTCGGGGAAGAGCACTTCTTTGACGCTGTTCAGACGGGTACCTGTCACGCGCATGGTCTCGCCACGGGTGATGGGCATGGGACCGAAGCCCAGGATGTTCACACCGCTCTTGTTGTACTGGTTGGTGTCAAGATCATCCTCGCTACAGCTGGTGAAGCCAGTTGTTACCGCCAGCGCAGCTAAGGCCAATACGGATATTTTGCGATATATTTTCATATTACTAATTTCTTAATTCTTAACTCTTAGACTTTAAAACTCTTACAACTCTACCGCACGGATGTTGTCGATGCGGATGATTGGATGGCACGTCGTGCCGCTCTTGACACCGTTCCAGATGAACAGGGTCAGACCGGTGAAGTTGCTGGCATTCAAAGCCGTCGTTGATGCCACGCCTGTCTCAAGGTACTTGAAGTTAGAGATAGGAATGGTCACTGTGGTCCACTTGCCGCCAGTGTCGTAACTGCCTGTCTGACTCCAAGGTGTCCAGAGTGCACGCGGGTAGTCCACGTCGTGGAAGAACGTGTTGTTGGCCGTGGCATTAGTCACCTGTTCATCGCCAGTGAACAGACACTGCATGGACAGGTTCGTCCACGGGTTGCTGGCAGGGATGTTGACCTCAAACTTCAGAGCCATGTTCTCGAAGTTGGCAAAGCTGACCTTGTCTGACAGACGGTCAGTAGCTTCTGGCCAGTATTCTAAGGCCAGGTGGCCGTCATCCCATGTGTCGTCGCTGATGTCGCAGTCGCCTAACTGGAGGTAGTAGCCGTCCAGTGAGTTGTCGTCGTTAAGAATGGTGGCACCATGCCAGCCGTGCTTGAACATGCCATTGGCGTAATCGTCCGTCCAGCCGTTGTCCCAGTTGTCGAACAGCATACCACGGGAGTCGTGGAAGTTGAAACGGGCTTTCTTCTTGCCGTAGACAGTGGCTACCTCTACAGGACCTTCGGCCAGACCGCTGGGAACGGTGAAGCTGATGGAAGTCATGTCAAAGTTGTCGATGTCAATCTTCTTGCCACCAATGGTCAGTGCCAACGGGGTGTTGGGGTCATCGACGAAGTAGTTGCCGTAGATGGTGGCCTTCTCGCCAACCTTGGCCCACTCGTTGCTCATGTTGTTGATGGTCGGACCAGGCACGAGCACCTTGAAGTTGTAGGCCGTCGTGTCGTTGGCGTTGTTGACCATGAAAATCTTGTCGTATACCACACCGGGAATCTTACTTGGTACGGTGACAATCATGGTGTTGTCGAAGATAAGGCTCGGGATGAGCTGTGCCTCCTGGTCGTTGAAGAACATCTTGGTGATGCTGCGCAGATTGTTGCCTACAATGCAGATGCTGTTGTCCATGTAAGCACCAGTGATGATGGAGTCGGCGCTTTCCAGACCGAGTGTGCGTATATAGCGGATGGTAGGTGTGCCATCGCTGACCTCATACTTGTCAGGCTCGTCCTTACAGCCTGTGAATACAGACAGCGTAAGTGCCAGGGCGCTTAGCAAGAAGAGACTTTTTGATAATCTTTTCATGATTAATATGGTGTGTTAAGGGTTAATACTTATAGGTCTCACGCACATTGACGTGGATGGCGTCTTCCTTCAGGTGTGGGTTGAAGGTCAGGTCTTCCATCGGGAACGGAATGGTGAAACTGCTGATGTTCACGTTAGGCACAGGCGTCTGGTCGTCGTACATGGCTGTCTGGTCATTACCGTCGTCGTCCTTGTTGACGAGCTGCCACTGTCCTGTCTTATAGTAGTTCTTGAACATCGGGTCAAGGTTCCAGTAGACGTTACGGCGCTGGTTCTTGATTTCTGAAATGGCGCGCTCGGGGTTGTAGTATGACAGACGGACGAAGTCGTACCAGCGGTCGCCCTCAAGGGCGAGTTCCAGACGGCGCTCCTTCCAGACGTCATCGAACGTCAACGACGTCTTTGCTGTGGCGTTGGGAATGGCACGCTGGTGAACGGCGTTGAAGGCCTTCAGTGCATCGGCGTCGCTACCCTGACCCATCAGCACTTTCGCCTCGGCCAGTACCAGATAGACATCGGCCAGACGGAGTAACGGTGTGCACAGCGAGCTGGCCATACGATCGGCTGACGATCCGAGGGCTGCCATGTGGTCGGCGTTGTTACCGTACATATGTTTGACGACGTTACAACCCGTTGGTGCTCTGTGCTGCTCCCAAGCGGCGTCGTTGTAAGTCTTGTCGTATTCAAAACGCATATAGTCGAAGCCGCCATGGTCGCGCCACAGGTAGGGAACGACATCGCCGATGGTCATGAACGTGGCCTTACGGCGGGTGTCAACATCGGGGCGCGATTTCGGGTCGTCGAGGACGTTGAACCCGAAGGCATCCTGCAAGTCAATTGACGGGCAGTTCCATTCGCCCCATACATCGCCGAACTCGTCAATACCGGTCATACCAAGGTCTGACTGGAAAGAGTTCTGAGATGTCCAGTTGCCGCTGACCACCCAGCGCCAGGCAATCATGTTCTCCTTCGACTTGTTGCCCTCGAGTTTGAAGACGTCGGCATAGTTCTTTTCCAGTTGACGGCCGCTGTTGTCCATCACGTCCTTGGCGTAGTCGTAAGCCTTCTGCAGGTCGTTGTTGTCCAGTTTGCCGCTGACACCGGCCTTGGCCAGATAGACCTTGGCCAGCAGACCCTTGGCGCAGTACTTGTCGAGGCGTCCCTCGTCGCAAACTTCAGGCAGCAACTCGATGGCCTTCTCCAGCGTCAAGCAGATGTACTCGTAGACATCGGCCTTCTGAACCTTCAGCTGGTCGTTGTAGTCGCCTCTCTCCAGCATCTCTGAGTTGTCGTGGACGATGGGCACGTCGCCGAAAGTACGTACCAGATAGAAGTAGGCCATGGCCTTCCACAGCAGGCACTCGCCCATGGTCTGGTTCTTGACGGCCTGCGAAGCACCGCTGCCCGCAATGTAGTTACGTACGACGTTAGCGTGGCCGTTGACAGCCCATAGCGAATACGACATATTACGGATGTGCTTGGAACTGGAGTTGTACGAGAAGTCCAGGTACATATGCTCATCGGGACCGTTAGCATACAGGTTGCCGGCAGTGACTTCGCCTAAGTAGATGAAGCCGCGCTGGAAATCGTACCACGGCGAGTTATACAAGTAGTTGACAGCCGCGATGCATTCGGCGTCGTTGCGGTAGTATTGGCCTGCCGTGTAGTTGTCTTCTGTCGGGCGGTCCAGGAAGTCCTCGCACGAGGTTAGTCCCAATCCCATGACAGCTGCGGCCAAATAAAATTTGATATTCTTTATTTTCATAATGATAGCCTCCTATGTTTAGAATGATAAGTTAATACCGAAGGTGCAGGTGAACGGCGACGGGTAGCGGCCGTTGTCAAGACCGAAGACATAACCATGCTGGTCGGTCGTCGATGCACCGATTTCGGGGTCGTAGCCGTCGTAGCCGGTGATGGTCAGCACGTTCTGCAGGTTGCAGTAAACGCGCAGGTTCTCCAAGTAGAGCTTCTTGGTGATGCTCTTCGGGAAGGTGTAGCCCAGTGCGATATTCTTCAGACGGACGTATGAGCCGTCCTCGATATAACGGTCGGAAATGATCTGGTTGTAACTGTTGCCGATGGCTGCACGAGGAGTCTTCGTGTCGGCGTTGGTGACGTAGACGTTAGCAACGTCGTTGTACCACATACCGCCGTCAGCATAGACCTTGGCAGGATCGATAGGAGCCAAGTGAGCACGGTCGGCTATCTTCTCCTGAATCTGGTTGCCCCAGGTGCTTGACATGGCTGTCAGGGGGATAGAGGTGTAGTTCATAACCTTGTTGCCCACGGAACCGTTGATGAAGATGCTCAAGTCGAAGTTCTTGTAGTTGAACGTGTTAGTCCAGCCGAAGGTGAACTTGGGCAGCGGAGTACCGATTTGTGTCTTATCGTTCTCGTCAATCTTACCATCCTCATTCACGTCCTTGAACTTCAGGTCGCCCGGCCATACGGTGTTGGTCTTGTTGTACTGCGACGGGTCGGTCACGTGGTGCCAGTTACCGTCGGCGTCCTGGGTGCAGGAAGCACTGTAGAGTGTGTTGACGGGTGAATTCAGAATGTCGTCAAAGTCCTTGTAAACACCCTCTACCTGGTAGCCGAAGAAGTCGTACATCGGGCGGCCGACAGAAGATACGGCGACGACGTCGTCCCACTGACCGTAGCCGATGATGGAGGCTGAGGTTGTGCCTTGCAGGGCTATGAGCTTGTTCTTGTTGAACGAGAACTGAATGTCTGTATCCCAACTGAAACCTTTCGAGAGAATCGGTGTTGCCTTCAGTTCAATCTCCAGGCCAGTGTTACGCATGGTTCCGTAGTTGCCGGCGGGAGCGGTGAGGGCTGATGATGGGTTGCCCTGAGTGCCTAAGTACGAAGGCAGTTGCATCAGCATCAGCATATCCTTCGACTCTTTGCGATACCAGTCGATGGTCAGATTGATGCGGTTATTCAGGAAACCGAGGTCGATACCAAGGTCAATCTGCTCCTGTGTCTCCCACTTGATGGCTTCGTTGGGCAGACCGTCAGGCTTGTAAGAGAGACCCAGGGCCGATGGCATCGGAGTCATGGTGACACCCCAGCGGTAGGCACCGATGTTGGAGTTACCAGTCTGTCCCCAGCCGATACGGATTTTACCATTCGACAGCCAGCTCTCTGTAGCGGCTTTGATGAACTGCTCGTTGGTGAAGCGCCAGCTGGCTGCCAGTGAGTGGAAACCTGCCCAGCGGTTCTTCGGACCGAAGTTCGAGCTGCCGTCGTAACGGTAGGTATAGGTGGCGTAGTAACGCTCGTCGTAATTATAGGTTTCGCGCGTGAAGAACGACGCCATCGAGGCACTGCCAAAGCCAGAAGAGAAGTCCTTAGCTGTCTTTTCAACGAGGTTAGGATTCTGGACGTCATTACGTGGCAGGTTGGTACCCGTAATGCCCTGATATTTCCAACTCGATTCCCACGACTCCTGGCCGAGCATAGCCGTGAAGCTGTGCTTGTCTATCTTGCCCGTGTAGGTCAGATAGTTCTTCAACTGGTAAAACTTGTTGTTGTTGTTCTGCCAGTGGTCGGCGTTGCCGGGTTTCTTCCAGCCACCCAGGTCGACGGATGGTTCCCAGGTCTCAGCGTTCGAGCCGGAGATGTCGTAGCCTAATTCTGCGTGCCAGACGAGGTTCTTCAGGAAGCTGACCTCAGCAAAGATGTTACCCGTCAGCTTGCGGCGCTCCAGTGTGTAGGAGTACATGTTGGCCAAGGCGATGGGGTTGGGGTTGGTATATCCCTCACGTGCTTCAGCATAGTAGTTGCCGAAAACGTCGTAGATGGGGATGTCGGGCAGCGTCGTCAACGAGTAGGTGATGATACCCTCGTTGCCGTCGGCTTTCTTCAGGTCGTCGTTGGTTGTCGAGAAGGTCGTCGACATACCGAGCTTCAACCACGGCTTCAACTGGGCGTCAAGGTTGGCGCGTACCGAGTAACGGCGGAATTCTGAACCGATGATGGTACCTTCCTGGTTCATGAAGTTTCCCGACACGTAGTACTGCACATTCTCGTTACCGCCCTGGGCACTCAGCTGGTGCTGGTGCTGGATAGCGGTCTGGAAGACGGCGTCCTGCCAGTTCGTACCCTTACCGAGGATACTCGGGTCGGCGTATACTTTGTTGGCCTGGCTCTTGACAATCCAGCCATTGTCGACAAAGTCCTGATAGTATTCTGCGTATTCGCGCAGGTTCATCATGTCGAGACGCTTGACCTGACGGTTAACGGCCAGCATACCATCGTAGCTGAACTTGGCTTCGCCAGCCTTACCGCGCTTGGTGGTGATGAGCACCACGCCGTTGGCACCCTGGGCACCATAGATGGCGGTGGCGGAGGCGTCCTTCAGAATCTCCATCGACACGATGTCGCTGGGGTTCAGCGTTGACAGCGGCGAGATGGTTGATACCTTACCATTGCCGAGGCGGTCGCCAAGACCATAGTCAGAGCCAGACTGTCCGCCGCTCTGCACGATGACACCATCAATGACGTAGAGCGGTTCCTGGTTGGCATTGATTGAACCGATACCGCGGACACGGATGGACGACGATGAACCAGGGGCACCCGACGTTGTCACGGCGGTCACACCTGTGGCATGGCCCTGCAGCGACTGGTCGAGCGACGTGATGACACTTCCCTTCAGAGCCTCTTCGCCGATAGAGGTGGAGGCACCGGAGAGGTCGCTCTTCTTCATCGTACCGTAACCGACGACGACAACCTCGTCGAGCATCTTCTTGTCCTCCTCGATGGTGATGTTGTAGACGTTTTTGCTGTCTACCTTCACCTCCTTCGAGAGGTAGCCCACGAACGAGACGACAATCGTCTGGCCGGGACGGGCGTTGAGAGAGAACTTGCCGTCGAGGTCGGTGGCGACACCGTTCGACGTGCCTTTAACTACGACACTGGCACCGATGACCGGACCCATGGCGTCCGACACGGTACCTGTAATCTTCTTACTTTGCTGCTGAGCCTGGACGTCGGGCGTCGGACTGGCAGCATAGGCTGACTGTGGCGAGACAATTCCCAGCAGGGAACAGGCTCCCACGAGTAGCGCTGTCTTTCTGAAAGCTTTTTTCATGTCTTAGCGTTGTTGTTATGTATAGTTAGTATAGTTAGGTATAATTCCTTCCTTAGGCTAGTTTTGCGACATAGGTTAATTTCCCGTTGCAAAGATAGGGCAAATTCTTGAAACGACACAATACTTTATTGACATTCTTTGATACTATTTTGACAAAATAAATGAATTATTGGAAAAAGTAGAAGAAAGGGAGAGAAAAGGTCGTAAAAGAACAAAAACCACGCACCCAGAAGGGTGGTGGTTTTTGCATAATTTCTTTGTAAATGGTGGTTTTTTGTCAATTTAGAGTGCTTCGAGCATTCGTTTCAGCACTACCGAACATGAGATCTCGCGGTTGGCTGCTTCGGGTATGACGATGCTGTTGGGCGACTCGATGACATCGTCGGTGACGATGAGTCCGCGACGCACTGGTAGACAGTGCATGAACTTGGCGTTGTTTGTCCAGGACATATGCTCGGTGTCGACGGTCCATGCCATGTCCTTCGAGGTAATCTTACCATAGTCGGCAAGATTGGTGACGCCAGGGTTGGACCAGTTCTTGGCGTAGATGAAGTCTGCACCCTCGAAAGCCTTCCGCTGGTCATACTCTACATTGGCATCGCCGACAAACAGCGGGTCGAGCTCGTAACCCTCGGGGTGGGTGATGACGAAATCGACATCGGCGGCTTGCATCCACTGTGCGAAGGAGTTGGGTACGGCCTGAGGCAGGGCACGGCAGTGGGGTGCCCAGGTGAGGACAACTTTAGGTTTTCTATTCTCTTGCTCCTTGCCCCTTGCTCCTTGCCCCCAATATTCCTTGATGGTAATGAGGTCGGCAAAGGCCTGCAGGGGGTGTACGGTGGCTGTCTCCATGGCGAAGACGGGCTTGCCTGAGTACTTGATGAACTGGTTGAGTACTGTCTCGGCATAGTCATATTCGCGGTCGGTGAGTCCAGCGAAGGAACGGACGCCGATGATATCGCAGTAGCAGCCCATGACGGGTATGGCCTCAAGGAGGTGTTCGCTCTTGTCGCCGTCCATGATGACGCCGCGCTCGGTCTCTAGTTTCCACGCGCCAGCGTTGACATCGAGTACGATGACGTTCATGCCAAGGTTCATGGCAGCTTTCTGTGTTGACAGACGTGTACGCAGGGAGTTGTTGAAGAAAATCATCATCAGGGTCTTGTTCTTGCCCAGATGCTGATACTTGTAACGGTCGTTCTTAATCTCCATGGCCTCGGCCAGAGCCTTCTCTATGGGGCCGATATCCTGTACGTTAATAAAACTTTTCATATATTCTTCTTTTTTGCAAGGATTACAGGACTTAAGGACTAATTATGTAGGAAAAGTCGTGTTAGTCCTGTAGTCCTTGCTAAATTAATATTATGGGCGGGTTTGTCCTTCGCCTTCGATGAGCCACTTGTAGGTGGTGATTTCCTCAAGTGCCATGGGACCGCGTGGACCTAGCTTCTGGGTAGAGATGCCAATCTCGGCACCGAGGCCGAACTGTGCACCGTCGGTGAACGAGGTCGGAGCATTCCAATAGACGCAGGCGGCGTCGACGTGAGCCTGGAAGCGGCATGCTGTCTCTTCGTTCATCGTGATGATGGCCTCGCTGTGGCCGCTGCCGTTCTCGTCGATGTGCTCCAGGGCTTCATCCAGTGAGGCGACGGTCTTGATGGCCAGCTTGTAGTCCATGAACTCTGTACCGAAAGATTCTTCCGTAGCGTGTTCCAGCAGGGGGTATTTTCCGTCAAGGGCAGCGTAAGCCTTTTCGTCGGCGTAGATGATGACTTTCTTCTCTGCCATCTTTTCACAGAGGGCAGACAGGTCGGCAAGGCGGCTCTCGTGGATGAGCAGGCAGTCGAGGGCGTTGCAGACAGAGACACGGCGTGTCTTGGCGTTGTTGATGATGGCTCGGCCCATCTCTAGGTCACCGTCCTTGTCGAAATAGGTGTTGACGACGCCAGCGCCTGTCTCGATGACAGGTATGCGGGCGGTATCGCGGACGAAGTCGATCAACTTGCGGCCGCCACGGGGTATGCAGAGGTCAACATAGCCAACGGCGTTCAGCATCTCGCCAGTAGCCTCATGAGTAGCCGGCAGCAAAGCCACAACGTCCTTTGATACACCGAATTTCTCCAGCACTTCGTGAATCAGCGCCACCTCTTCGCGGTTGCTCTCGTCGGCATCCTTGCCGCCCTTGAGTACGCAGGCGTTACCGCTCTTGAAACAGAGCGAGAAGACGTCGAACGTCACGTTAGGACGTGCCTCGTAGATCATACCGATGACGCCGAAGGGCACGCTCACACGACAGAGGCGCAGACCGTTGGGTAGCGTCTTCTGCTTGGTGATATGTCCAAGGGGCGAGGGTAGGGTGGCGACATTACGCATATCGGAGGCGATGCCCTCGAGACGACTGTCGGTGAGTTGCAGACGGTCGTAGAGCGGGTTCTCGCGGCTCATCTTTGCAAGATCCTTGGCGTTGGCCTCGAGAATTCTCACCTTATTATTAATTATAGCGTCAGCTACGGCTAGCAGGATGTCGTTGCGCTGCTGGTCGGTGAGCAGGGCCAGTGTCTTGCTGGCGCGCTTCACTCTCTCGAATGTCTCTTTCAGTTGCATATCTTAAATTCTGTGTGGGGTGTCTCGTTTGGACGCTCAATGAGGTCGATAAGCACGTTCTCGCGCTTGCCGTTGGCAATGATGACGCGGATGCCGCTCTGCTGGATCTTCGTTGCCGTGGCATATTTCGACTGCATACCGCCCCTTCCGGCCGAGCTCTTCTCGGTCTGGATGTAGTCCGACAGGTCGGTGCCGGGGGCAACCTCCTTAATCAGTCGCGACCGAGGGTCGCTGGGGTTGCCGGTATAGATGCCGTTGATGTTCGACAGGAGGATGAGTGTGTCGGCCTTCATCATCTGTGCGATGAGACCGCTAAGCTCGTCATTATCAGTGAACATCAGCTCGGTGACGCTGACGGTGTCGTTCTCGTTGACGATGGGCAATACGTTGTTCTCCAGCATGACGGTCATACAGGCCTGCTGGTTGCGGTACTGCTCGCCGGGCTGGAAGTTCTCCTTCATGGTCAACACCTGTCCGACGTGGATGTGGTACTCGCGGAACAGGTCGTAGTACAGTCCGATGAGCTTGGCCTGCCCGAGGGCTGAGAACAGCTGTCGCTGCTCCACAGAGTCCAGTTCGTGGTCAACATTGTCAAGCTCGCGGCGCCCGCAGGCCACGGCTCCCGACGACACGAGTATCACCTCGCAGCCGTGCTGGCGCAGCCAGGCTATCTGGTCGACCAGCGCCGACATACGCGTCACGTCCAGTCGTCCGTCCGTGCGTGTCAGCGCGTTCGATCCTATCTTTACGACGATTCGTTTATTCATCGTTTTTTCTTATGGGGCTTATAGGGCTAATGGGACTTATTAGTCTTTTTGGGAGTCTTTCTCGCGGATTTCCACGCGGCGTATTTTTCCAGAGATGGTCTTCGGCAGCTCGTCGACGAACTCGACGATACGTGGGTACTTGTAAGGAGCGGTCTCCTTCTTTACGTGTTGCTGAAGTTCCTTGACGAGGTCGTCGCCGGCCTTGTCCTTCCACTCCTTGCCGAGGACGACGGTAGCCTTGACCACCATGCCGCGGATGTCGTCGGGGACGCCGGTGATGGCGCACTCCACGACGGCGGGGTGGGTCATTAGGGCACTCTCCACCTCGAACGGGCCGATGCGGTAGCCACTGGACTTGATGACGTCGTCGATGCGGCCCTCAAACCAGTAGTAGCCGTCCTCGTCGCGCCACGCCATGTCGCCAGTGTGGTAGATGCCGTCGTGCCATGCCTCGCGTGTCTTCTCCTCGTCGCGGTAGTAGCCCTTGAACAGGCCGATGGGTTTCTTGTCGCCGATTCTGACGACGATCTCGCCTTTCTCACCGTCCTCGCAGCTGGTGCCGTCGGCGCGCAGCAGGTCGATGTCGTACTGGGCGTTGGGGATACCCATAGAACCCGGTTTCGGCGTCATCCAGGGGAAGGTGCCGAGGGTCATGGTGGTTTCGGTCTGTCCGAAGCCCTCCATCATGCGGATGCCGGTCTTCTCGTAGAACTTTTCATAGACGGCAGGGTTCAGCGCCTCGCCGGCGGTGCAGCAGTACTGAAGGCAGCTTAGGTCGTACTTCGAAAGATCCTCGCGGATCATGAAGCGGTAGATGGTCGGCGGTGCGCAGAAGCTTGTCACATGATATTTCTCCATCTGGCGCAGCAGCGTGTCGGCATTAAACTTCTCGTGGTCGAAGACGAACACGGTAGCGCCTGCAAACCACTGGCCGTAGAACTTACCCCAGACGGCCTTACCCCAGCCCGTGTCGGCCACGGTGAGGTGGAGCGAGCCTTCGTGGAGGTTATGCCAGAAGACGCCCGTCGTCAGGTGGCCCATGGCGTAGAGGTAGTCGTGTGCCACCATCTTGGGCTCACCACTGGTACCCGAGGTGAAGTACATGATCATCGTGTCGTCGTTCTCGTTGACAAAGGCGGGACGTACGAACTTCGGAGCCTGCTGCCACTCGGTCTTCCAGTTGTGGAACCCTTCTTCGTCGCGCAGTGTGATATATTGCTTCACCGTCGGACTCTCAGGCATGGCCAGCTTGATCTGGCTGATGATATAGTCGTCGTCGGCACAGATGATGGCCTTCACCGAGGCGCGTGTGTTACGATAGACATAGTCGTGCTTGGTCAGCATATGGGTTGCTGGGATGACGATGGCGCCGATCTTACACAGTGCCAGCATGATGACCCACCACTCGTAGTGGCGCTTCAGGATGAGCATCACCGGGTCGTTCTTGCCGATGCCCAGCGTCTGAAGGTACGAGGCCGCTTGGTCGGTCTGCTCCTTGAGCTGTGCGAACGTTGTGCGTATCTCCTCGCCCTGGTCGTTGGTCCATAGGATGGCCAGTCCGTCGGGTTTCTCTTCGGCCCAGACGTCCATCACGTCGTAGGCGAAGTTGAAGTTCTCGGGGATGATGAACTCCAGATTCTTGTTGTAATCCTCAACAGACGTGAAGTGTGTCTGCTTCAAAAATCTTTCTATCATTGTTAGTCTAGTTTATTCTACTGTGAATGCTAAGAATTTGACGGCTTTGTCGCCAACGGCCAGCATACCATGGGGCTTGGTGGAGTCGAAATAGATACTGTCGCCCTCCTCCAGGATGATGGTTTTGCCGCCGATGTACAGTTCCATGCTGCCTTCCAGCACCATGTTGAACTCCTGTCCTTTGTGTGAGTTCTTGTAGACGGTGCGTACGCCGGGCTTCGGCTCCACGGTCACGATGAACACGTCGGCCTTGTGGTTCACGAAGCCGCCGACGAGACTCTGGTACTTATATGCCTTTGTGCGCTCAATGGACATTCCCTGTCCCTTGCGTGTCACGTAATATGACTTCATGTGGGGAGCTTCGGCAAAGATCAGTTCCTCCGTTGACACCCCGTACTTATGGGCTATCTTCATCAGGTTCGAGATGGTAATGTCCAGCTCGCCCTGCTCTATCTTCTCATACTTCTCCGCACTGATGCCGATGGTCTCCGCCATCTCGTCTACGGGAATGTCCAGTACGTCGCGCAGTCCGCGCAGCCGCTCACCAATCTGTTTCAGTTGTTCGTCCATAATTATCAATTATCAATTGTCAATTGTCAATTAGCGAATGCATCACTTCGCGCCAGCTTTCAGACCGCGGATGACGGCCGAGGTGAAACCGGCATGCTCCATCTCGTTCAGACCCTTGATGGTCACACCGCCGGGTGTTGTCACCAGGTCGATGGCGGCCTCGGGGTGCAGACCACTGGCCTCCAGCACGGCGACGGCACCCTTCATTGTCTGCATGACGATGCGCTTGGCGTCGTCGGCCTTGAAGCCCAGCTCCACACCGCCCTCGGCGGCAGCACGGACGTAACGCATGGCATAGGCGATACCGCACGACGCCAAAGTCGTACCAGCACCGAGGTGCTGCTCGTCGGTAATCAGCGTTGTACCCATGGCGTCGAACAGCCCCTTCACCTGTTCTGTTTGGTGCTGTGCCACAGCACCACACGGCACCAGGAACGTCATCGATGCCAGCTCGGCAATGGCGATGTTCGGAATGCAGAGGAACAGCGGCGGACACTGTGTCCCTAACCATGTCTTTATGTCGGCCGACTTCACGCCGGCGGCAATCACCACCAGCACCTGTCGCTCGGGAACAAGCTCTTCGGCGATGCCCTTCAGCACCGTCTCTGCCAGCCACGGCTTGACACATACACATACCACATCGGCCTGCGCTGCTGCAAGTCCGTTGTCAGTGGTCACGCTGACGCCTTTCTGGGAAAACTTGTCGAGGACGGCCTGCGACGGATCGCTCACGCAGATGTCCTCTGCCTTCACACGTCCGCATTTCAGCAGACCCTCAACCGTGGCACCACCCATGGCGCCTGCACCTATCATTGCTATCTTCATAGTCTTCCTTGTAATAACGTTATGTCGTTATGCCGTTATGACGGCTTTTAATCTCTCAATGAAATCGTCGGCATCCTGCTTCGTCAGGCACAGCGGTGGCAGCAGACGCAGAATATTCTGGCCGGCACAGCCCGTGAAGCAGTGCTGCTCGTAGATGAGCGGCTTGCGCACCTCGGCGTGCGGACAGTCTAGGTCGATGCCAATCATCAGGCCACGGCCGCGCACGTCCTGGATATGACTCTTGCCCTTCGACTTCAATTCCTCAAGTCTTAAATTTTTCAATTCTTCCATGAGGTACGTACCCACGGCATCAGCGTTCTCCACCAGCTTCTCTTCCTCGAACACGTCGAGAACGGCCAGCGCGGCAGCGCAGGCCAGGTGGTTGCCGCCAAACGTCGTGCCCAGTTGTCCATAGACAGGCTTGAACGTCGGCGCAATCAGCACGGCACTCATCGGGAAACCATTGGCGATGCCCTTGGCCACCGTGATCATGTCAGGACGGATGCCCAGCCACTGGTGGGCAAAGAACTTGCCGCTACGGCCGTAGCCGCACTGTATCTCGTCACAAATCAACACCGTACCATATTTCTTGCAGGCAGCAGCCAGCCCCTGGGCAAACTCTGCCGTGGCCAACTGGATGCCGCCGACGCCCTGGATGCACTCCAGGATGACGGCGCAGACGTCACCCTTGCTGAGCTCGGCCTCCCATGCGGCAAGGTCGTTCAGCGGCAGGTACGTCACGTGACCGTTGTCGTTGATGGGCGCGATGATCTTCGGGTTGTTCGTCACCTCCACGGCCAGCGATGTGCGACCATGGAACGCCTTCTGGGCCGACAGCACACGCTTCCTCCCATTGGTAAACGATGCCAGCTTCAGTGCGTTCTCGTTGGCCTCGGCGCCGCTGTTGATTAAAAAGAGCTGGTAGTCGTCATAACCGCTGATCTTTCCCAGTCGCTCGGCCAGCTCCACCTGCAGCTTGTTGATGACCGAGTTCGAGTAGAAACCAATCTTACCAAGCTGCTCTGTCACCTTTTCTATATAATGCGGGTGCGAGTGACCGATGCTAATCACTGCATGGCCACCGTACAAGTCCAGATACTCCTGACCTTTGTCGTCCCATACCTTACAACCCTGCCCCTTCACGATGTTTACGTCGAACAGGGGATATACGTCGAATAACTTCATATATACGTTCCTTATTATACGATAAATCGGGTGCAAAGTTACGAAAAAGGGGCGATATAATGCAAGAAACACCATTATTTTTTGTATTTCTCTCCTTAAATTCGTCCTTATTTATTCTTTAATTCATCTTTTTTTAGTACCTTTACGCCCAGATTTATAACTGTATGTGACATAATCAATAATGATGAATCTGAATCTGACTTCTACTATCAATTTTGACCATATCGCCGACCGTCAGTTGCGAAGCGATGTGATTGCACTTTGCCTCAAGACAGGTAAACCGTTACTGAAGCTTTCGACGAAAGACTATGTGGACAACGGTATGAAGCACTATGTGGAGGAATACGGGTCGGCAGGCCTGGTAAATATAGCGGTGTTCAATATCTTGCAGCATACCATCACGGGCTGGCCAGGAGGAAAGCCAAACGCTGACGACTCTACGCGACCAGAGCGGGCGCTGCCTTATCCCAAGCGTGTCATCGTCTTTTCGCCTCATCCAGACGACGATGTCATCTCGATGGGTGGCACCATCCGCCGACTGAAGCAGCAGGGACACGACGTGCACATTGCTTATGAGACCTCTGGTAATATTGCTGTGGCCGACGAGGAGTTGAGGCTCTATATGCATTTCCTTCGGTCTTTCAATGAGGTGTTTGCCAATGGCAGCGATGAGCTGATCAAACGCTATGCTGATGAGGTGCTGGGATTCATCAAACGGAAGCAGGAAGGCGATTTTGACAGCCGCGACGTGTTGACCATCAAGGGGCTTATCCGTCGTGGTGAGGCACGGAATGCCTGTGGGTATAATGGTATCAAGAAGGATCATATTCACTTCCTTGACCTCCCTTTCTACGAGAGTGGCAGGATAGAGAAATTGCCGATGTCGGAGCGCGATGTGCGCATCATTCAGGAACTGTTACAGCAGATCAAGCCTCATCAGATATATGTGGCAGCTGATCTGGCCGATCCACATGGCACGCACCGTAAATGTACGGATGCTGTGTTGGCCGCCATTGACGAGGAGAAACAGACGGGCGTTGAATGGCTCAATGACTGCCGAGTGTGGATGTACCGTGGGGCATGGTCTGAATGGGAGATAGAGAATATTGAGATGTGCGTACCTATGAGTCCCGAGGAGTTGCGCGAAAAGCGTAATGCCATTCTGCGCCACCAGAGTCAGATGGAGAGCGCACCATTCATGGGCAACGACGAACGACTGTTCTGGCAGCGTGCTGAAGACCGCAACCGTGCTACCGCCAAGCTCTATGATGACCTGGGACTAGCATGCTACGAGGCTATGGAAGCCTTCGTAGAGTATAAGTTCTAAAAGGCCGTACAATTCATGATGTTCATGTTTTGTACGGTCTGAACCACGGCGGCTTTCAACTGATTGTCAATGGCTGAAGTGATAAGCAATTCATTGTCGTCAGCGAAGGATGATCTTCTTGCCGTTATTGATATACAGGCCCTTGCCGACAGCCTGGCTGTTTACTTTGCGGCCTTGCAGGTCGTAGAAGTTGCCAGAATTCATTCCTTTGTCAATAGTCGTTGCATCAATGCCTGTTTCATCGAATTCCTCTACATTGTCGTCAAAGAACTCCTTCCAGCAAACGGCAGATTTGTATGCATCGCGTGATCCTTTAGGATAGAAGAGAATCATATTGGCAGCAGATAATCCGCCAAAAATCCAATCAACGCAAATAGGAGGTATTGTACCGAAACAAGATATGGAACTCATCTTTGTTCCGTTAAATGCTAAATTGCCAATATTCACCACGGAAGGAGGTAGGGCAATAGAAGTTATTGAGCTGCAGTCGTTGAAGGCCGTTTCCCCGATAGTTTTCAGAGAAGAAGGGAATCTCACGTGTTTCAGAGCATAACAACGCCAGAAGGCGCTCTTGCCGATTTCCTCCAAAGGCACTGGCAGATTGATATCCTCCAATATGCTGCATCCCGCGAATGCGTCAATGCCGATACGGGTGATTTTGTCGCCCAGGGTAACTTTCTTTAGCACAGCACAACCGTTGAGCATCTGATTCCGAACCTCAGTAATATCTCCGGCAACGGTGGCTTCCTCCAGCGTGGGATGGTTGCTGATGAAATTGCCATACCAGTCGTACTCGGCAATATAGTTACGGCCAATATACAAGGTCTTGAGATTGCGGAAATCATCAAATACGCGACAGGGCAGTTGGATAGCATTGGGCGAATCCTCCAGTTTTAAGGAAGTAACACCAATGCACCAAAAGAAGGCATTCGCACCGATAGACTGAACAGAGGCAGGAATGGTGACGGATGTCAATGCAACACAGTTGCGGAACGCTTCCTGACCAATGATCCTAAGCTTCGATGGCAACTTCTGGGTCGGCATGACAGAGCAATTATTAAATGCACGCTTTCCTATTTCTTCCACACTATCGGGGATTTCTATCTCGCTCAGCAGTTCACAGCCGTCAAATGCAATATCGCCGATAGACGTAATGTTCTTGCTGAGATTGACTTTCTTCAGCAAATTACAGCTCAATAGTTCATGCTTCTGAATCTCCGTCACATAGTCGCCAAAGGTGATTTCCTCCACGCGGCTGCGTGCAAAGAGGTTAATCTCATAATCCATAGAGGCACCAACGGTCGGACAAATGTGGTTACGTCCCACGTATGCTTTCTTTAGCAACGGCTGGTCGGAGAACATGCTCGACATGACGGACGAACCTCCGCGCCCCGCATGAAGCACATTGGGAGAATCCTCGATAGTCACCTGCTCCAGTGCATCCCAAGCGTTGAAGGCATAATTACCTATACTGTCCACCGATGCAGGAATAGTCAGTTCCTTGACCAACGGGCATTGTAGGAAAGCTTCATCGTCAATCAACTTAAGGGTGTTAGGCAATTTGACAGATGTGATGTCGCACCTGAAGAAAGCGCTCTTGCCAATGGCTGTAACCGTCTTTCCATCGATTTCCTCGGGAATCACGATGTCGCCCGTATAGCTATGGCAGGTACCCAAATGCTGATTGCCTTCAGGTCCGTGCCAACGCTCATCAGCGTGAGTAATGGTCAGCGTACCGTCTTCATTCTCATAATAGTAGAAGTTCTGTGCTCCTGCGCTCAACCCTGTGAATGTCAACACGAGTGTTAATAGAATCTCCTTCATAAGCGTATAATTAATTGTTGGTTATTAGCAATAATTATCGCAAAGATAGGGAAGATTTATCTATAAGTGGCTGACAATAATAGAAAAACGACTAACAATAATTGTTTTGTTAGCCGTTTTTTATTAGTAGTCTAGTAAAGCTTGTAACCATTCTTTAGGCGTCATGCCTGTGTGTGCCTTGAATGTTCGGAAGAAAGAGGTCTCGTTGGCAAAGCCTGATTTGATGTAGACCTCAGTCATTTTTATGTCTGGTTGCTGGCGTAGCAGTTGCTGGGCATAGCTCACGCGATAGGTGTTGATGAAGTGCACAAAGGTGATACCGCGCGTGGCTTTAATGCTTTCGGAAATATAACGGCTATTAGTGGCCAGCATAGTTGCGACGTCAGAGACTTTCAACTCGCAGTTGAGGAACGGCTTCTGCTCTTCCATCAGCAGACAGATGCGCTGCATCAGTAGCTCGCTGGCGGCAGACTGGCTCTTCTCTTCAGGGCGGGATGCGTCTTCCTTCGGCTCTGTATTGTCTTTCCTCTTGTAGGATGATAACCGTAGGGCGAGATATCCGGCAAGCAGGACGAGAAGTATGACAGGAATGAGCCATAGCCATGAAAAAGAGGCGTCCTCTGTGGAGTTGCTGTCAAGTCGAAAAAGGAAGGCAGTGTTGAATGGTCGGAAGTTGTTACTGACTTTCCCGTTGGAGACATTTCCGTTCTTTCCTCCAGTCAACAGGATATTGCCGTCTTCTGTCAGTATGGGCAGGTCACCGCCCGCATTTTCTATGGGGTCTGTATAGTAGAGAGTCATTGGCGCTGGCTCTTGTCCGTACTTGACACTGAGAATGTAATGGCGGAAAGTGCTGTCGATACCTACCAGATAGGCGTGGTGGGTCTTACGATTTACAATGATGGGGGAGTTGTATTTGATGGTGCCCCACTGACTCTTCATCGGGATGGGTGCTGTCGTTGGCAGAACAGAGAAAATGGTGTCTTGTGCCTGCGCAATGGCAACTTGACCGTCCTGGTCTATGATGGGGAAGAGGTATGTGTATAGATTACGTGATTCGTCACCGATGAAACAATTGTCGCAGTTGAAAGGCATATCGTGGAATAATGGCTTCCAAGTCTCAAACAAAGGGGGACGGAAAGAGCCGCCATGCAACTGGTCTACGATAATGGTGTCAAGAGGTTGTCCATGCGTGTCCATACTACTGAATAGCAGGGCGTTGCCTTTTGACGTACGGAAGATATAGGGTAGGGTGCGCTGCTGGCTGACGTTCTTGAAGTGGGTAAACGTCTCCTTACCGTCATACTTCTCGATGGCATCGTCGGCATACCAGTTGCCTGAGATAATGACTTGTCCGCTGTCCAGTTCAATGGCACGGGCCGAAACGCGTTTCTGCTCCAGACAGCCAAAGCCATCGAAGGTGTGGTAGATGGGATCATACTTCTCTACTACGAAGGTCTGGCCAATGCCCAGATGTTTCTCGAAACCGCCACCGATGAGCACTTTCCCTGATTTCAAGATAACGGAAAAACCACCGTCGTGATTATAGACGGTCTGCAGTAGATGCCATTTCCCGTCTTTATAATACTCTGCCGTAGGGGTAGGTATGAATCCAGAAGTGTGTCCGCCAATAATTGTCAGCTCTCCGTTGACATAGCATACATTGTGTCCACTGCGGGGAATGTTCAAATCAGGTAGCCGTTCGGTCGTAATCTTCTCCATACGACAGGTCGCGGACGCGTCGGAATCCGTGGAAACGCCAGCCCATAGGGGAGTGCTGGCAAGCAGAATGCTAACCTGCAGAAGACGAACATATAGACGGTAAATCGTTTTCATCACTGCAAAGGTAGTAAAAAAGCTGGCAGCACATACTCACAAAAAATAAAAAATGACTAACAATGCAAAAATTGTTAGTCATTTCTGGCTGTTTGCTTAGAAAGCGCTGGCTTTCAGCCTCAGCCCTGCGGTCTCGTCGATGCCGAACATGAGGTTCATGTTCTGGACGGCCTGGCCGACGGCTCCCTTCAGCAGGTTGTCGATGGCCGAGGTGACGAGTAGCTTGCCGTCGAAGGCATCGATGTGTACGAGGCACTTGTTCGTGTTCACCACCTGTTTCAGGTCGATGGCCTTGTCCGTATAGTGTGTGAAGGCTGCGTCGGCGTAGAACTCCTTGTAAGCCTCAATCACCTCGTCGGCAGGAGCCTTCGTGCGGATGACCTCAGTACAGAAGATGCCACGGGCGAAGTCGCCGCGGTAGGGGATGAAGTCGATGTCCACATCCAGATGCCCCTGCACCTGTTTCAGCGACTGGCGTATCTCGGCCAGGTGCTGGTGTGTGAAGGGCTTGTAGATGCTCAGGTTGTTGTTGCGCCACGAGAAGTGGGTCGTCGCACCGGGCTTCTGGCCGGCACCCGTGCTTCCGGTGATGGCGTTCACGCTGACGTCGTACTTCAGCAGGTTCAGGTTAGCGGCAGGCAAAAGTCCGAGCTGTATGCAGGTGGCGAAGCAACCGGGGTTGGCCACGTGCTGCGCCTTCACAATCTCCTCCTTGTTGATCTCCGGCAGTCCGTAGACATAGTCGTGGTTGCCTTTGATGCGGAAGTCCTGTGCCAGGTCAATAATCTTCACATTCTCGGGGATGGCGTGCTCCTTCAGGAATGCCTCGCTCTTGCCGTGACCGAAACAGAAGAACACTACGTCGACATCCTCAAAAGGCATCTCGGCTGTGAAGCGCTGGTCGGTTTCGCCGATTAGTCCTTCGTGCACATCGCTCACCAAGTTCCCTGCGTTGCTCTCGGAATTGGCAAACACAATCTCTGCTTCGGGATGGTTCAGCAACAGGCGAATCAACTCTCCGCCGGTGTACCCCGCAGCACCAAGTATTCCAACCTTTATCATAATTCGTGAAATTCGTGGTTGAAAAAATTAGCGTTTCTCGTCTTTATGTATGCCGTAGTACACTCTCAGGGGTGTGCTGCTGACCTTGATAAAGCCCTTGGCCTCATCGGCAGTCCAGCCCGTCTGCGTCTCGCCATATTCGCCGAGCTTGCTCTTAGTGAGGTCGTTGGCAGAATCGATACCCACGGTCTCGAAGCCGTAGGGGCGGAGCTTCAGGATGGCGGTGCCGGTGACATTGCGCTGGCTCGAGGTGAGCATGGCCTCCATGTCGGGCATTACGGGCTCCAGATACTGGCTCTCGTGCAGGAACATACCGTACCAGTTGGCTACTTGGTCCTTCCAGTACTGCTGCCACTTCGACAGTGTCGACTTCTCCAGCAGACGGTGTGCCTCGATAATCAGTTTCGGCGCGGCAGCCTCGAAGCCTACGCGGCCCTTGATGCCAATGATGGTGTCGCCAACGTTCGCATCGCGGCCGATGGCGTAGCTGGCACCGATTTCCTCAATCTTCTGGATGGCCTTGATGCGGTCGTCGAACTTCTCGCCGTTGACGCCTACAATCTCGCCCTTCTCGAACTGAATCTTCAGCAGGCTCTCGGGCTCCTTGGCGGTGACATGCTTCAAATAGGCCTCCTCGGGCAGTCCCTGTGTGGGATCGAGCAGTTCGCCGCCACAGATGCTGGTGCCCCAGATGCCAACGTTATAGGAATACTTCAGCTTCGTGAAGTCGGCGAAGTAGCCGTTGGCGTTCAGGTAGTCCACCTCTTCCTTACGCGTCAGGTTGCGGTCGCGTGTCAGGGTGATGATCTCCACGCCGGGAGCCATGACAAGGAATGTCATGTCGAAGCGGATCTGGTCGTTGCCGGCACCCGTTGAGCCGTGGGCAATGGCATCGGCGCCAATCTCCTTGGCATAGCGCGCAATGGCGATGGCCTGGAAGATGCGCTCACTGCTGACGGATATCGGGTAGCAGTTATTACGGAGCACGTTGCCGAAGATCATGAACTTCAGCGACTTCTCGTAGTACTCCTGCGTCACGTCGAGCGTCACGTATTTCACTGCGCCCAGCTTGTAGGCGTTCTCCTCGTTCCTCTTCAGCTGTTCGGCTGAGAAACCACCGGTATTGGCACAGGCGGCATAAACTTCATAACCTAATTCCTTGGTCAGGTACATCACGTTGTAGCTGGTGTCCAGTCCACCACTGAATGCTACGACAACTTTCTTCTTTCCCATATGATCTTTTATTCTTTAACTTCTATAACTTCTTTAACTTCTTGCTTCCTCTATTTCCTGTAAATGACGAATGCGTGACAGTACCTCCTCCGGCAACTTGACCGGCAGGTGCTCCGTCGGGTCGAAAAGCATGGCGGTGCAGATACAGAACTTACGGTTGCGTTCGCGCAGCACCGGATAGTTCACACAGCCCTCGCAGCCTTTCCAGAACGCCTCGTCGTCAGTCAGGTCGGCAAACGTCACGGGCTGGTAGCCCAGGGCGGTGTTCATCTTCATCACCGCTGCGCCGCTGGTCAGTGAAAAGATCTTCGCGTGCGGCCAGCGGGTGCGGGCCAGTGTGAAGGTCATGTCCTTGATGCGCTTAGCGATGTGCATACCGCGGAAGTCCGGGTGGACTATCAGACCGCTGGTCGTCACGTATTGCTGGTTCTCCCATGTCTCGATGTAGCTGAATCCCGCAAACCGTCCGTCCTTCGACAGGGCGATGACGGCCTTTGCCTCGAACATCTTCTTTGCCACATACTCGTGTGTGCGCTTGGCGATACCCGTGCCGCGTACCTTTGCTGCCTCGGCTATCGTTTCGAGGATGGTGTCCACGTATTTCTCATGCTCGGGACCAGCCACCAAAATGTCTATCTCTTGTTCCATTTCTTTAATTAAGGTAACTCTTTACTCTTCATTTCATCACTGCTTCCAGTGCTTTCATCACCTCTTCGTGCGTGTATCCTTCCTTGATGACCACGAAGATGGTGTCGTCGCCGGCGATGGTGCCCAACAGTTGTGGCATATCGCTGTTGTCAATGTTCCATGCTATCGAGCTGGCGTAGCCAGGACGCGTCTTGATGACGCCCATGTTGCCCGAGAAGTTCAGACTCACGAAGCCCGACGACTGCATCATCTCGCGGATGTTGCCCGATGTCGCCACGCGTTTATACATGGTGTCGTTCGGCAGCACATACACATACGTACCGTTCAGCGTCGATGCCTTTGCCACCTTCAGCTGCTTCAGGTCACGGCTCAGCGTGGCCTGCGTCAGCTGGAAGCCCTCCTTCTGCAGGGCCTGTAATAGTTCATCCTGACTGCCCATCTGCTGGCTGGAAATAATCATGCGCAGCGTCTCCAATCGGCTTTTCTTTGTCTTCATCTTGTATATTTATTCGATTAGCGGCTGCAAAAGTACAACTTTTTCTGTATACTACCAAATGTTTTTGCATAAAAATGCGAGGTAACCTTTCGGTCACCTCGCAAATTTCTTATTTGACTTTACCTTCGGTCGTCGACCGTCGGTTCTCACTTCACGATAACCTTCTTACCGTTGATGATGTACAGTCCCTTCTTCAGGCTACCGTTCACCTTCTGACCGCTGAGGTTGTAGACAGCACCGTTGTTGCGCTCTGCATTGACGTTGCTGATACCCGTCGTACCACCGTCTGCACTCTGGATGTAGAGGTAGTCGAGGGCGTAGTCCTTCGTGCCACCCTTGACGGTCAGCACGGCGTCAGCTGTCAGCGTGAATGCATCGCTCTTGCCCTCTGACCAGCCGCCAGAACCAGTGTGGCTCAATACCTCCTTGTCGCCGGCCTTGAAGACGAACGTCGTGGAAGCGCTGGCATACGAGGCAGCGGTGATGGTGTAGGTACCAGCCTTCAGGGTGACGATGGCTGCATCCTCGGCAGCGTAGCCGCCGGCCTTGTTCGAGCAGCGCACCTGTACATAGGCACCGGTGTTGACGGTCATGGTCTCGATGTCCTCAGCCTCGGCAAAGAAGACGACGTTGGCCTCCTCGGTCTCGGTGTAGGTCATGCTGGCCACCTTGTTGTCGGCGTCGAGTGTGACGTTCACCGACGACTCCTGACCGCCCGTCGTAGCCGAAGCGTAGACGACACCGTCGATTACCAGGCGGCGTGGCGTCGGGACGTTGATGGTCTCACCCTCGAAGTCCTTACCGCTCTTGATCGTCTGGAGCACGTTGTCCTCACCCTCCAGGGCGTTGACGGTGTAGCTCCACATAGCAGCCTCGCGGAAGACAAGGTTGATGACGTTGCTCTCGGCGTTCTTCACCAGTGTGATCTCGTCGTTGCCGCTCTCGTAGATGTACTTCTTCGAGCCGTCCGCGTTCTTGAACGCAGCCAAGTCAGTCTCGCTGGCAGTAGCCGTAGCACCGACGGCCTGGGCGTCGTAGATGGCAGCCTCCTTCAGGGCCTTACCGTTAGCGTCGACGAAGTTCACGGTGTAGCTTGTGGTCTTCGATGCGTCGACGGTGGTAAGCTCCAGCGTGGGAGCGTAGTCGGCAGAACCCTTACCGTAGATCTGGCCGCCAGCAGCACCACCTGCAAAGACGAACACGATGTTGTCGGAGCCGCCAGCCAGGATGGCATTCACAGCCTCGGTGACGTCAACTTCCTTGTCAGACTCTGCACGGTTCTCTGTCAGACTGGTCACCTTCGTGCCGGCCTGGGCGGCGGCAATCAGGGTGAGGTCGCTGTAGTTGAAGTCGGTACCATCTTTATAGTAGACCTCGATGGCACGTCCGTCTCTGTTGCCTCCGCAGTATGAGCGGAACTTCAGCTTTGCCGAGGTGACGGTATTGTTCTCAGGAATCACCAGGTTGAAGCCTGCGTAAGCCTGAGCCACCCATGCCGTGGTACCCCAGTTGTTGTAGTAGTGGCTCACAGCGTCGAGACTGCTGCCAGCCTCATTGCTGCCACCCTGCACGGCGGCAGTGTGGACGAGCGTTGCGCTGGACTCCTGCTCGGGAAGTACGATGCCCTCCTGCGAGGTGGGCCAGAAGCGGTTCGTGAGTTCCTTGTCCATACCGATGATACCCTCGATGCTGACCAGGTTCTCCTCCAGTGTGTAGAATACATTGAAGTGGTCCTCGATGAGGATGCTCTGCTCGCCGTCGGTCAGGATCTTGAAGCCCTTGTTATCGGTGCTTACCTTCACGTTCTCCAGCTTCACGAAGCGGTCGACGTTCATCAGGTCGTCGGTCTCGCTCATGGCGATGACCGTTGCCTCAGGCGTCACGTTCTCGGTCACCTTGAACTGACCGTACTTCGTAGCGTCGGTGCGCAGCAGGGCGGGCATCGGATACTCCTCGCTGACGAAGCCGCTGTTGCCGACGATGTAGCCGTTCAGCTTCTGGCCGACGTAGTACTGAATCCTTGTGCGGTAGAAGTCGATGGCGCCGGTAGCGTCCTCAACAAACACGTTGTCGCCCTTGATGTAGGTGACCACAGCGTCCTTCAGCAGCAGCGTGTCGCCCTCGATGTCGTCGCCGTTAAGCAGCTTGAAGGTGGCAATGTCCTTGGCCACGTTCTTGGCGTCCTTGTCGGCCGGGGTGAAGGTGAAGCCGAAGAACTTCAGGTTGGAGTCGGGAGAGAAGAGGTAGTAGGTCTTTGTAGCCTCAACCTCCACGGCGTTCATTCCTTCGTAGTCGTCATCAGCCTGGTCAACCATGGCCTCGCCGCCTTCCTCGGCAAAGACGATGGTCTTACCGGCCTCAATGCCTGCGGTAATCTCGAGCGTACCGTTCTTTGTAGGCTCGAAGACATAGTACGTACCCTTTGTGGGCAGGTTATTCTGCTTCTTGTCGAAAGCCTTGCCGTCGTTGTCGACGGGCAGCTGGTCGATACCCTCGGTAGCGGAACCGAACTTGTTCACCTCGGGATAGACCTCGGCAAACTCATACTCGGCACCCTCGGGGTCGTTGCCGCCGAAGGTCATAATCATACCGTTGACCAAGCCTTTCTCGCCCTGCTTGTAGCTGTCGTAGGTGCCGTCTTCGTTCTCGGTCACCTCGGCCTTGTCGTCGCGTACGGCGTTCTTGTAGAACGAGATTCTTGTCAGACCCGTTGCGGGGGCTTCGACGATCAGCTTACCGTCCTGCAGCAGGGCTGCCTGCTCGTCGCTGAGTTCATCGCCAGAAATATATTCTTCGGTCTCGCCGTAGTTCTCAATCGTCAGGTCCAGGTCGTCAGCGGCCTCCAGCTCCACGACGTCGCTCTCGCGTACATCTTTAAAGTGAGCATCGCCAATCTCCAGACCGTTGATGATGGCTGTCTCATCGCTCAGCCAGATGTCCTCTTCTTCAGCGTCGTACTTACCGGGCTCCACGTAGACGATGGTCACATTGGCATCGGCCTCAATCGTCATACCGTGCTTATTGATCTCCCTTACCACGTCCTGTGTGATGGGGAAGCTGACGGTACCTTCTTGCAGGTTCTCCTCCTTCAGGTAGATGGTGTAGATGGTCTTGCCGGCAGCAGTCGAGATGGTGAGCGGTGTGCCCTGACCCTCCAATTCGACATTGTTCAGCGACATCAGCTCGATATGGATCTCGTCGCCAGCCTTCAGCTCGGCCATCTTCTCCAAGATATCGCCACTAGTCAGGTCGGCGTTCAGCGGACTGCCGTTCTCCAGGTCGTCGCCCTGCCAGATAAGACCGCTGACGATGTCGTCGGCCGTGCGGGGCTGGATGCTGTTGCCGTTACCATCGCCGTAACCGATGAAACCGGTCAGCGAGGCGAGCACATCGCCAGCCTTGATGTAGTCGGCCAGGGCGGGCGTCACCTGAATCAGGATGCTCTCGCCAGTCTTGTCGGTAGCGTAGAAGTAGCCATCCTCCTCGCTGATGGAGACACCTTTCAGCGTTGCAATGCGGTAGGCGTTAGCCTCGTCAATGGCTTCCTCGACCGTCATCGTGTAGGCCGTAGCTTCGCTGGTCGTATTGCTGACTTTGGCGGTGTAGAAGTTTGTCTGAGTGCCGTCCATCAACATAATGCCAAAAGAAGGAACGTATACACCCGACAGCGAGCCGCTCAGCGTTTTGCCAGCCTGAGCACCTTCAATGGTAATATAGGTGGCTATACCGCCAGTGGCATCCTGGAAGATGGTCTGTCCGCCGTTAATCTTCAGAATCTCGGCGTTGTCGAGAACCAGTTTCATCTCGTTGCCTTCGATGGCACCGGCCTTGAACTCTGCGATGGTCGTTGCCGTCTCGAGGGCGGGCAGGGTAGAGTTACCGATGAGTATCGAGTTGATGTTGCTGACACCGTTGAAGGTGAACGTCACCTCGCTGGCATTGCCCGTCCACACGCCGTTACTGATAGAGCCTGTAGAGGCCGAGCAATTCAGGGAAGATGCGTTGAACGTAATCTTCGTGAAGCCGAAGCCTTCCTTCTCAGACTTCAGCGTCAGCGTAGCATCCTTCGGGAACTGCAGAACACCCAGTCCCGAATTCAGGTAGTGAGCGTCTGTCGTCGTTGCGGAGATGTCCTCGCTAATCGTCAGATTCTCAACATCCGACTCCTCATCCAGGTCCTTGGCTAGGAAGACACCCTCGGTCAAGGGTGCGTCGCCGGTACGGGTAAAGAATAAATAGTCAATATCCGCACTCTGGCTGGTTCTGTTCTGATCTCCTGCGTTTGTATATCCAGACAATAATACTGGGGTGTTCTCCATTAGCACAAATGCCTCTGTGGTGTATTCGCCTGCAGGCGAGTTCTTGTCAGTGGGGCAGAAGGCAATGACGTTAGTTGTGTTGTCGGTTCCTTCATTGCGGAAGTAGATACCACGGTTTCCGTTGCCCTTTCCGCTACCACTCTTGTTGGCTGTCGGTGCTAAGCATCCCGTTGCTGTATATTTACCAGGAATCAGAGTCGTCAGCAAAGATGATTTCCTTGATGTAACATAGCCGTACATATTTCCTGAGCAACCGTTGTCTTCAGCACCTGTAACATTTGATGTGAGAGCCTCGGCCTCAGTAAAGAATGCTATTGACGGAGCAAGCTCGTACTCCACGTTAAGTGTCTCGTTGCTAGAGCCTTTTGTAAATGTGAACGTGTAGCCGCTGACGCCAGTCTGTTCTTTCAGAATATAGTACTTGTTGTCCTTGCTAAGAACTTTCGGCAGACCGTTGACCGTACACTGCACACCGACAACCTCGGAACCGGAAGCAATCGTACCCAGTTCTTCAGTACCAACGACAGCTTTCAATGTATAGTTGGTGGCTGAGGCATTTGTGTATTTTACAGTAAGTGTTGCCTGAACGCCCATATAAGCAACACGTCCATGATTAGCCGCTACAGCAAACGAAACGTAGTCTTTCTCAGCTTCAATAGCAGAACTGACGTATGTAAGAGCTTCTGCTTTAAGCGTGGTCTCACTGTCATTAATCGTAAATGCAGTTGTCGTGTTTAGAGGCTGAAAAGATCCGGCATCTTGCACCGTTCCTAACAGAGCACCACTATGTCCACTGTTTGTCAGAGTGTTTGACGTGATGGTTGTGGCACTCCATGCAGGGTTGTAACCGATTAGACGGACATTATTGACAGTTTTACCACTTTCAGAACTGACACCGCTCACCGAGAATTCGATTGACTGAATAGTTCCAGTGATGGCCTTAATGCTGGTGAGGTCAAACTTGTAAAGTGATATGATACCTCCGGTATTGAATTTGACGGAACCGTCAGCCGCTGAACCCCAATCACGAAACTGTGTGTTGTTGATTTTTAGGCTTGTCTGTGAGGCACCGTTGAAGTTTGTGTTTCCGTTGCTGGAATCGACATAAGCTGATTCTGACGAATTGACAGAAAGCTCGTCACCCCACGCTCCGCTGCTTCCCGTCACCAGGGCCACGGTGAGCAGCAAAAGATAAAGTAATTTTTGTTTCATACGTTTGTTGTTTTATTGTTATTGTTGTTTATCCGTTTCGTCCACTGTATACGTCACATCTGTGCACCCTGAGCCCCTCTGGAGGAGCATGAGATGCACAAAATCGCCGCAAAAGTACAAAAAAAGTGAGAAAACAGCAAAGCTTTCAAACTTTTTTTGCAGTCGCTGCCATTTTTCCTATCCTTTTATCAGATTACAATGTATAATTATCCGTATATTTATGTGTAATAAGATGACCTTTAGCGCGCTAAAGGTCACCTTTAGAATCGTAAAGACCACCTTTTCGCGGCTAAAGGTCACCTTTTCAGAGCTAAAGGTCATGAAAACAAATTTCTTGTTACTTTTTAGAAACGAATTCTCCTAATTGACCTTAATTTTCCTAATAATATTTTGGGGGAAAAGAATAAGCAATAATGAGCAAGAATTTTGTTCAACAATAAGAAAATAAATATTATTTGTAATTGTTGAAATCAATTATTCCCTATTCTTTCCAATTCTTTTCATTAATAAAATTCGTGGACAAAATTAGTTGTAATTAGGATAATTCGTTTCAGAAGCAAAAACCCATTTGTTTCCTGGATCCCCTCGCGCGTGTATATATAGTACTGAAACAAGAAAATAACCCGCTTATCCCGCTTATCCCACACCTACGGGTATATCATTAAGCATTAAGCATTGAGCATTAAGCATTGATTTAGGTGTAAGATAAGCGGGATAAGCGGGATAATTT
>JAEEGG010004425.1_pt1 | contig 34012 bp, 29 predicted proteins | sample 9134161 | NCBI WGS metagenome assembly JAEEGG01 (sample SAMN16246543, study PRJNA631951) | gut metagenome | biome: gut microbiome; feature: rumen; material: CR-attached | host: Bos | place: Iran: Karaj | collected 2018-10 | reverse complement strand
ATGATTTCATAGGACTTTCGCCATCTTTCGTAGCGGGGGCAGGACTCGAACCTGCGCCCTCCGGGTTATGAGCCCGACGAGCTACCACTGCTCTACCCCGCAATGTTTACGGCTGCAAAAATACACTTTTTTTGCATTCTCGCGATATTCTTCGGAAAAAAATTTTCCGTATTGTTTTTTTTGTATCTTTGCCGCCTCAATTGAAAGAGGCTCTTCAATTGATTATTAAACAATTAACCTCATTGTTTCATCTTAAAAAGCCCCTGTCTTTGGCGAATAAAAGACAAAATTTTATGTCAGAAGAATTATTGAATGCTCCTGAACAAACCCAAGAAATCGAACAAAATGTGGAAAACGTTGCCGAAAACGCTGCCCCCGCAGTAGAGGAAAACGCTCCCGTTGCTGAAGAAGAACTCCCCGCCACCGAGGAAAAGAAGGCCGCCCCGCGCAGACAGCACAATTTCGAAAATGCTTACGCCGACGCAATGGCGAACTTCGACTGGGACAAGGTTTCCGACCAGAACGACCGCTACTCCAAAGAGGAACACGCCCGTCTAGAAGATGCCTACTCCAAATCCTTCAAATCCATCGAACAAGGTGATGTCATCACCGGCAAAGTGGTCTCCATCAACGACCGCGAGGTGGTGCTCAACATCGGTTTCAAATCCGACGGTGTCATCAACGCCTCCGAACTGCGCTACAACCGCGACCTCAAAATCGGCGACGAAGTTGAAGTTTATGTGGAAAGCCAGGAAGATGCCAATGGCCAGATGCAACTTTCCCACAAACGCGCCCTCATCCTCAAGTCTTGGCAGCGCGTCAACGAAGCATTCGACAATCAGGAAGTTATCACCGGCTATGTGAAAGGCAAGACCAAAGGCGGTCTCATCGTCGATGTATTCGGCATCGAAGCCTTCCTGCCCGGCTCCCAGATAGATGTTAAGCAGATCCGCGACTTTGACGTCTATGTCGGCAAGACCATGGAGTTCAAGGTGGTGAAGATCAATCACGACTACAAGAACGTCGTTGTTTCTCACAAAGCCCTTATCGAGGCTGAAATCGAAGCCCAGAAGGCTGAAATCATCAGCAAACTCGAAGTCGGCCAAATTCTGGAAGGTACTGTCAAGAACATCGTCTCCTACGGTGCATTCGTCGATCTCGGCGGTCTGGACGGTCTCATCCACATCACCGACCTCTCTTGGGGCCGTATCAACCATCCTTCCGAGGTTGTTGAGCTTGACCAAAAGGTCAACGTCGTCATCCTCAATTTTGAAGAAGGAAAGAAACGTATCGCCCTGGGTCTCAAGCAGCTCACCCCGCAACCGTGGGAGAAACTCGATCCCGATTTGAAGGTTGGCGACAAGGTGAAAGGCAAAGTGGTTGTCATCACCGACTACGGTGCTTTCGTGGAGATCATCCCCGGCGTGGAAGGCCTTATCCATGTCTCCGAGATGTCCTGGTCACAGCACCTGCGCACCGCCCACGACTTTCTCAAAGTCGGCGACGAGGTGGAAGCTGTGGTGCTCACCCTCGACCGCGAAGGTCAGAAGATGTCCCTCGGCATCAAGCAACTCATCCCCGATCCGTGGGCAAACATTCTGGAAAAATACCCTGTCGGCTCCCGCCACACCGCCACTGTGCGTAACTTCACCACATTCGGCATTTTCGTGGAACTTGAAGAGGGCGTTGACGGCCTGATTCACATTTCCGACCTTTCATGGAATAAGAAAATCAAACATCCTGCTGAATTCACGAAAGTGGGTGAATCCATCGAAGTGGTCGTCCTCGAAGTGGATACCGAGAACCGCCGCCTGAGCCTGGGTCACAAACAACTCGAAGAGAATCCTTGGGATGTGTATGAGACCATCTTCACGATCGGTTCTGTACACGAGGGTACCATCACCGGCATGAACGAAAAGGGTGCCACCGTGATGCTCCCACACAACATCGAAGGATTCGCTTTCAACCGTCATTTGATGAAAGAGGACAAATCAACCGCCAAGGAAGGCGAAACCCTCCCGTTCATGGTTGTTGACTTCTCCAAGGATGCCAAGAAAATCCATCTTTCCCACACCAAAACCTGGCAACCCGACAGAGATACTGAGGAGCGCGTGAAAAATGACGAGGAAAGACAGAAAGAGCGCGATATTCAGAAAGTGAATGAGAGCAATGTGGAGAAAGCCACGCTTGGCGACCTGAATGTCCTGCAATCCCTCAAAGAAGACCTTGAGAAAGAAGGTAAATAATATTGTGTTTTTGATTTGAAAAACGGTCGCATTTTGGTGCGACCGTTTTTTTTACCCTATTAGTGAACGAAAAGGAGTGGTTTAGATTTCCTCCAACTCGCCAAAATGCCGTTCAATCGGAATGCCGTTGTCCGGCTTGAGATAATGTTGGTTGGCTTCTATGACATGCAACACGAAATCCATAGCAGCCAACACGCTGTCCTCCAAGGTTTCCCCTTTCAGATACTGACCGATAGTCACAGCAGAGAACACATCGCCAGTGCCGGAAAACTGTGCCGCCACCTGCCGGTACGGCAGCACTTTCGTCCGGCTGGTACTCTTGTCGAAAAGCATCGTGCAGGTCTGCCCGTCCATCAGCATACTGGAAATAATCACCGAATTATTGCCCAATGCCTGCAGGCTGCGAATCAGATCCTCCGCCTCTTCTGAAGTAAGGGTATCCCTATCCAAATATTTGCCTGCCAAAAATTTCGCTTCTGTAACATTCGGCACAATCACATCCGCCACTCGGCAGACGCTCCGCATATACTCAACTGTCTCTGATGTCGCGCCGTTGTAGAGCTTGCCGTCGTCAGCCATGATGGGGTCCACGAAGATGAATGTTCCCCGCGACTTCAGCCGCCGGCAATAGTCCGTCACCAGCTGCGCCTGCTCTTTCGAGACCAAGTAGCCCGTACAGACCGCATCCACGGTGAAGCCCTGCTCCTCCCAAATATCGATGCTCTGGCGCATATAGTCAGTGGTGTCCTGCACCGCAAACTTGCCGTAGCTAAAATTGTTGGAGACCAACGAGGACGGAAGTCGGAAAATCTCGTATTTCAAGTGGGAAAGAATGGGGGTCATTACAGACATTCCCAAGTTGCCGTAGCCCACTATATCTCCAATCAACAAAATGCTGCTCATTTTACTTACTATTCACAAATCACTATTCACTATTCACGATTGCCTCAAAAATCAATCTTCGAGACAATCGTCCAGCTCGCGAGTTAAACTTTCCTTGTCCATGTTTTGGCCGATGAAGACAATTTTGACCATGCGGTCGCCGTATTCAGGATCCCAATCGCGCATGAAAGAGGGGTCCTCCTGCATCAGCTGTACCAAATCCTCCTGCGGGGCTGTGGCGTACCAAAGGCCGGCTTCCGTGAGTTTCTGCTGCACGCCAGCCTGTTCATACAAGTACGACATGTCCCTATATTCCTTGAAATAACAGACTCCCTTGGCCCGAATGATGCTTTTCGGACGCTTCTTCGACAAAAACTTATTGAACTCGCTAATCTTGAACGCTTTTCTACGATAATAGACAAAGGTCGAGATACCATATTCCTCCACTTCCCCACCCTCGTGGTCATGATGGTGATGGTGGTGATGATGGTCGTGTTCTTCATCGTCGTCATCGTGGTGGTGATGTTCATGCTCATCATGCACATGTTCATCGTCGCCATCATGATGATGGTGGTCGGCGCGGGCCTCGCGTTCCTCCTCCTCGGTGGTTTCGCGCTCAAGTTCGCGCACCCAGCCCGTGGACACCGCTACATGCTCGTAATCAAAGGCTTTCGTATCCACAATACGATCCAAATCCACTTGGGTGTAATCGGTTTCGATGATTTCAGCGCCGGGATTCAGATGGCGGATAATCTCCTTGACCCTTTCCACCTCATCCTCGGTGACTTCCGACACCTTATTCAGCAACACAATGTTGCAGAACTCAATCTGCTGAATGAGGAGGTTTTCAATATCTTCCTCGTCAATATCCTCCCGTTCGAGGTCGCCGCCGCAGGAGAACTCGCTCTGCATCCGCAGCGCATCAACCACTGTCACGATGCAATCTAGGCGCGGGGTGCCAGCCTCCGTATATTTCGGGTTCATCCGGGGGATGGTGGAGATGGTACGGGCAATGGGTTCCGGCTCGCAAATGCCGCTTGCTTCGATAACGATGTAGTCGAACTGCCGCGTTTTGACTAAATCTGTCAGCTGATCGACCAGATTCATCTTCAGCGTGCAGCAGATACAGCCGTTCTGAAGAGCCACCAGACTGTCATCCTTTTCAGCTACGACACCACCCTTCTGTATCAGCGAAGCATCCACATTCACCTCGCCTATATCGTTGACTATCACCGCAAATTTGATACCCTTGCGGTTCGTCAGAATATGGTTCACCAATGTTGTTTTCCCGCTTCCCAAATAGCCCGTCAGCAGTAACACCGGCACATCTTTCTTTGTCATAACGCTCATTTTTTCGAGATGTAAAAACATTTAGAGACACAATGCATTGCGTCTCTAAATCAGGGTTTAGCGCAGTTTTTTCAGCAGTTCCACCGTAAGGTCAGCGATGGGGAGGCGGTACTGCTCCATAGTGTCGCGCTCGCGGACGGTAACCGTGTTGTCCTCCTTCGTCTGATTGTCGATGGTGACGCAGAACGGCGTGCCGATGGCGTCCTGACGACGGTAGCGGCGTCCGATGGCATCCTTGTCCTCGTACTGCACCATGAAGTCCTTCTTCAGCATGTCAAAGACCTCTTGGCCGATTTCCGGCAGGCCGTCTTTCTTGACCAACGGCAACACAGCCACCTTGTAAGGTGCGAGCTTCGCAGGCAAACGCAGCACCGTGCGCGTGGAGCCGTCCTCCAAGGTCTCTTCCGTGAAGGCGTGGCTGAACACGGCAAGAAACATTCGATCGACACCAATGGAAGTTTCGATAACGTACGGCACGTAGTTTTCGTTGATTTCGGGGTCGAAATAGCGCAACTTCTTGCCGGAATATTGTTCATGTTGCGACAGGTCAAAATTAGTGCGCGAATGGATGCCTTCCAATTCCTTGAAGCCGAACGGGAACTTGAACTCGATGTCGGTGGCGGCGTTGGCGTAGTGCGCTAATTTCTCGTGGTCGTGGAAACGGTAGTTCTCGGCAGGAATGCCTAAATCCTTATGCCACTGCAGGCGGGTCTGTTTCCAATATTCGAACCATTTAAGTTCCTCGCCGGGTTTCACAAAGAACTGCATTTCCATCTGCTCGAACTCGCGCATACGGAAGATGAACTGGCGGGCAACGATCTCGTTTCTAAAAGCCTTGCCGATTTGTGCGATGCCGAACGGCAGCTTCATACGGCCAGTTTTGTAGATGTTGAGGAAGTTCACGAAGATGCCCTGGGCGGTTTCCGGACGGAGATAGATCGTGTCGGCGCCGTCAGAGACAGACCCCAATTTGGTGGCGAACATCAGGTTGAACTGGCGAACGTCAGTCCAATTGCGCGTACCGGAGATAGGACACACGATGCCCAACTCTTCGATGAGCGCTTTCAAGCCGGCAAGGTCGTTGTTGTTCATCAGCTCCGCAAAACGCTTGCGAATGTCATCAACCTGCGTCTGATACTGCACCACGCGGGTGTTGGTCTGGCGATAAAGCACCTCATCGAAGTTGTTGAAACGCTTCTTCGCCTTCTCTATCTCCTTGTCAATCTTATCCTCAATCTTTTGGATATGATCCTCAATCAGTACATCCGCACGGTAACGTTTCTTGGAATCCTTGTTGTCAATGAGCGGATCATTAAACGCATCCACATGGCCTGAAGCCTTCCAGATAGTGGGGTGCATGAAAATAGCACTGTCCAGACCAACGATATTCTCATGATATTGAACCATCGCCTTCCACCAATACTGCTTGATGTTGTTCTTCAATTCCACGCCGTTCTGACCGTAGTCATATACTGCGCTCAACCCGTCATATATTTCACTGGACGGGAAAATAAAGCCATACTCCTTGGCATGGGCTATAATCTGTTTGAAAAGATCTTCGTTCATTTTTAATGGTTATTGGTTATTGACATTGAAGCCGAAATTACTATTTTCCCTTGACCTTACTCAAATATAAACGATATCTGCAAGTTCTTGGCTCTCAACGAGGTAACACTGGTCGCATAGGCATTGTCTTCCTGTACGAGCATGTTTCTGAGTCCGAAGGACATCTTGAGTTCGGTGGAGAATTTGAAGTAGGTGCAGTAGAAATCGAAGCCGACCCCCACCTGTGCCTGAACGTCATGCGGATTAAGTTTTAGCACCACATTGCCGTTCTCCGGGGCTTTCTTCTTTTTGGCGGAGATCATATCGAAACTGTACTGTCCGCCAGCAAGAACGTATGCGCGGATATTGTTCAACATGCGCGAAGACTTGAATTTGACCAGCAGGGGCAAATCCAAATAGACGGATTCGGCGCGTTTGTCCCTGACGAGTTCGTTACCAGACGGAAATCGGATGGTGTAGTTGATGTAACGGTCTGCGAAAGAGAGGCCGGGGATAAAACGCAAATCGAAATACTTGCCCAGACGGAGATTGGTGACGATGCCAAGGCTGAATCCGCTGAGCGAACGGGTGTTAACCATCATCAGCGTATCGTAGTTAGACAAGTCCGGTTTGGTGGAGATAGTATAATCGAACTGGTTATAGCCCAGCGAGAAACCGAAATGGAACCTCTTTTTATCGTATTTCAAGAGGTTAGGCACCCCAAACTGAGCGAAAGAGCTGACTGACAGGCCAACCAGAAATATGGTGAGAATTGTTTTTCGCGTTTGATTCATAAATCCACAGTCAAAACACAACAAACGAGATTATGCGAGTTTTAGTGTATTACACAAAAATCGACTGCGACATCTCTTATGAATTTTTCGCGATTTCTGATTTGAGTTGGGCACCGTTAATCGGCACCACGCCCACATATTCGCAGACAAGACCGCCAGCCAGGTTGGAGGCGAGGCAAGTCTCCTCCACCGTGTGCCCCTTCAGCAGGAAGAGGGTGGATACGGAAATCACTGTGTCACCTGCGCCTGAGACATCGCTCACGCGACGCTGGAATGCCGGCTGGTGATAGAACTTGTCATTCTGTCTGTCATAAAAAGCAATACCTTTGGCTGACATGGTCACCATCACCTTGTCAATGTTCTGTCTTTCGGCAAACTCTTTCGCCAAATCGTGGATTTCCTCTAACGTCAGCTCCGCGCCCTCCTCCACATGCAAGCCTTTCGACAGCTCCTTCATGTTGGGTTTGAAGAGGTTGACGTTCATGTAGTTGTTGAAGTTCTTCTCTTTGGGATCCACCGCAACATAGATGTTCTTCTTGTGTGCAAAGTTAATGATTTCAGATATCAAATCCTTTGAAAAAAGGCCTTTGTCATAATCTTCGAAGATGACGGCGTCAATTTCATTATGGTCGATGATTTGCTCCACTGTGGTCAAAAACTGCCTTTTTTCACGTTCCTTGAGCTGTTGCACCTTCTCGTCATCGACGCGAACGATATGACAGTTGTTGCCAATGATGCGGTACTTGATGGTAGTGCGACGGCCGTACATCGGGACGATGGCGTCGGAGGTCAGGTCGCAGTCCTCCATAAGGTTGTAGAAGACCTTGGCTTTCGAGTCGCTGCCGATGACGGAGCAAAGAATCGGGTCGGCGCCCAGGGACTTGAGGTTGAGCGCGACGTTGGCGGCGCCCCCCAGACGGTAGCTGCGGCTTTGCACATTCACGATGGGAACGGGCGCTTCCGGACTGATTCTTGACACTTTCCCCGTAAGGTAACAGTCGATCATTACATCACCGATTACCAATATTTTAGCATTCTTGAACTCTTCAAAAATCTGTTCTACATTCTCTATTTTCATTGCAAAAAAATTAGTCGGCAAAGATACACTTTTTTCGGGTTAATGGATAATGGATAATTGAGAATGGATAATTGCGGGAAAAGTGAATAATAACGCCGTCTTGGACGTTTTTTATCTTTTTTATTGGACGCTATTGCATTTTTTTCCAAAGTTGTCCATAATAGTCCTATGTTGTCGTAAAAAAAGCCAGATAGTCTTCCAATCCGAAAAAATCCTATTTTCGCAGCCCATTTTAGAACAATCTGAATATGAAAAAAGCATATACCCTCATAATGGGTCTCATCATCGTGATATTGGCGGCGACCGTTAGCGTTTCCGCCCAGAAAACACAGGTTTATTACTATAAGATCGATGACAACATCTCCAAACCGGCACTGCGGCTGACCGAGAAGGCCGTGAAAGAGGCGGAAGCCGGGAAGTACGACTATCTGTTCTTAGAGCTGAACACCTTCGGCGGGGAACTGGATGCCGCTGACAAGATCCGCACGCTTCTGCTGAACACCAAGGTGCCGAGCATCGTCTTCATCAACAACAACGCGGCATCGGCGGGCGCGCTGATCTCCATCGCGTGCGACAGCATCTACATGATGCCCGGCGCCTCCATCGGGGCGGCCTCCGTGGTCGATCAGACCGGTCAGGTGCTGCCCGACAAGTACCAGTCGTACATGCGCTCGCTCATGCGCACCACCGCCGAGCACAACGGCCGCAACCCCAACATCGCGCAGGCCATGGTGGATCCTGACGTGACGATCCCAGGCATCAGCGACTCCGGCAAAGTGCTGACATTCACCTCCGAAGAGGCTGCGGACAACGGCTTCTGCGAAGGAGTGGTGAACAGTCGCGAGGAGGCGCTGACTCAGGCCGGTGTCGAACAGCCCGAGATTCATGAGCAGGAGCTCTCCCCTATCGAGAAAATCATCAATTTCCTGGTCAGCCCTGCCGTGAGCGGAATCCTTATCATGTGCATTGTGGGCGGAATCTGGTTCGAGTTGCAGGCTCCCGGGCTGGGGCTGCCCAGCATCATCGCCCTCACCGCCGCCCTGCTCTTCTTCGCCCCGCACTACCTTGAAGGTCTCGCCGCCCACTGGGAAATCCTCCTCTTCCTTGCCGGCATCGTCCTGCTGATGCTGGAGTTCTTCGTCATCCCCGGCTTCGGGGTCGCGGGCATCTCCGGCATTGTGCTCGTCATCGCCTCGCTCATCCTCACCCTGGTGTTCAATGTCGGCTTCAAATTCACCTTCAACCCCGAGTTCAACGCCCCTGCACATATCAGCAAAATGACAATCCTGGTGTTGGTCAGCACTCTGGCGGGATTCTTCCTGTCGTTGTGGCTCGGCAAGAAGCTTATCCTCGCCGAGACGCGCTTCGGCTCGTTGGCGTTGCGCACCGGCCTGGAGACAAAGCAAGGCTTCACCTCGCAGGATATGCGCAACGAGCAATACGTTGGTAAAGAAGGGATTGCGCAGACCATCCTCCGTCCTTCCGGCAAAATCAACATCGACGGTGAAGTGCTGGACGCCACCATCGAACACGGCTTCGCCAACCCCGGCGACAAGGTGAAGGTGACCAAGTTCGAGAACGCGCAGCTGTTTGTGAGAAAGTGTTAAGGATTGTAGAGGCGTTTCAGGAAACGCCTCTACATGTTCCAGACCTCGGTTTACATATCTAAAATAGTTTTCGTGACCTTTTTACCGAGATTTGTCGCCCATTTCTCGCAATAGAACCAATAATACGACAACCCTTTCCGTGCCCTCAGTCTGTCAAAGACTGGCAGAGATGCCCAGATAAATGAGGGAATACCGATGACGGGCAGAAACAGCGGTCCAAGGATCAGCGACTGCATCGTGTGCCCGTATTCGTGAACCAAAATATCATACTGGAATTTCTCGCCCATGGCAACGGAATAGCCTGCCGGTTTTTGAGTGGTCAGGAAGACGAACATGCCGCAGCCGAGGCTGTCAGATCTATCCCAATAGGTCACTATCGATGTTCTGAAACGGCCATGCGGCTTTCTGACACAAACAAGGAAAATGATGAAGCCCAGCAGGTTCTGCAGCACTCCCCAACTCCATTGGATCAGAGTGCATAACAGGATGACAGGTTTCGAATTGAGAGAGGTGTTTTCCATTTGTTTTTAGAAAATTGCTTGGTGATTTATATCGAAAGGCGATGAATGATTAAGTGATTGTTCGAGATTATCATCCGACCTTCACCGGTTCACCCAAGAATTTGGGTTGTTTGTGGAAGGTCACGTCCATCACAACCTTCACTTTGGCGAGCAACTCGCGGATGTGGTTTTTCAGATAGGCGTGCTTCACCTGCACGTCGAGTGCATTGAACGCAATGGCATCCAGACCCGCGTGTTGTGCAATGTACAATGCCCGCTCGTTGTGCCAACGTTGGGAAATCACCGTAACGGAATCCTGCCCGAACACCTCCTTGCAGCGCACCATCGAGTCGAAAGTCCTAAAACCCGCATAATCCGAATAGATGATCGAATCGGGAACGCCCAACGCAACTAACGAACGACGCATGCATTCCGGCTCGTTGTAGAAAAATACCACCACGGCAAGACAAATGCCGATGAACCAAAGCATTCCTTTTCTTCGTTTTATATGGGAATCTGTTTTTTTCATTCCGAATCAATTTTTCGCGGCAAAAATACATTTTTACCGCATTACAACTTCACAACATCCAGGAGACGTTTCAGGAAACGTCTCTACATCGTTTATCTGACAATATGTTTAAAAGGCAAAAGCCACAACTTTCTGGCACAATATTTGCAACAATCAACGCCGTTAAAAATGTAAAAATATGCAGACAGGTAAAATTAATGTACAAACCGAGAATATCTTTCCCGTCATCAAGAAGTTTTTGTACTCTGATCACGAGATTTTCCTTAGAGAACTGATTTCCAACGCAGTGGATGCCACGCAGAAGCTCAAAACGCTCGTCAGCTTGGGCAAGGCCGACTGCGAGTTAGGTGACTTGACCATTGACGTGAAGGTCAACAAGGATGACAAGACCATCCATGTCACCGACCGCGGCATCGGCATGACCGCCGAGGAGGTCGATCGCTACATCAACCAGATTGCCTTCTCCGGTGCGGAGGACTTCCTGGCCAAATACAAGGGCAACGACGCGGCCAACATCATCGGCCACTTCGGCCTCGGCTTCTACTCCTCTTTCATGGTCGCCAACCGCGTGGATATCCTCACCAAATCGTATCAGAAAGACGCTCAGGCGGTTAAGTGGAGCTGCGACGGCTCACCCGACTTCACTCTCGAAGAGATCGACAAATCGGACCGTGGCACCGAAATCGTCCTCCACGTGGAAGACGACGACCTGCAGGAGTTCGTCAACGAGGACAAGTTGGTGGAGCTGCTCAACAAGTACTGCCGCTTCCTGCCCGTGCCCATCCGTTGTGGTATGAAGACTGAATGGCGTAAACCTGAGCCGAAACCAGAAGATACGGAAAACAAAGACGAGAAGAAGGAAGAACCGAAGGAGGAGGCCGTGCAGGTGCCGCGCATCATCAACGACACCGACCCCATCTGGCAGAAACAGCCCTCTTCCCTCACCGACGAGGACTACAACAAATTCTACCGCGAACTTTACCCGATGTCCTTCGAGGAGCCGATGTTCCACATCCACCTGAACGTCGATTACCCCTTCAACCTCACCGGCGTGCTCTACTTCCCGAAGATCAAAAACCAGCTCGACCTCAAGAAGAACCGCGTGCAACTCTATTGTAACCAAGTCTTTATCACCGACGAGCTGGAAGGTATCGTGCCCGACTTCATGAACCTCCTGCATGGTGTCATTGACTCGCCCGACATCCCGCTGAACGTCTCCCGCTCCTACCTCCAAAGCGACAACAACGTCAAAAAAATCTCCACCTACATCAGCAAGAAGGTGGCCGAAAAGCTGGAGCAGATGTTCAAGGAGAACCGCGAGGAGTTCGAGAAGAAATGGGACGACCTGAGCATCTTCCTCGAATACGGATCGCTCACCGACGAGAAGTTCTACGACAAAATCAAGGATTTCTACTTGCTGAAAAATACTGAGGGCAAGTACTTTACGATTGAAGAATACCGCAACATGGTGAGCGCGTTGCAGACTGACAAAAACGGAAATATTGTCATGCTGTACGCTGCCAACGCCGACGACCAGCACGTCTATATCGCCAACGCGAAAGAGAAAGGATACGATGTGTTGCTGATGACCGGTTTCCTCGACACGCACTTCATCAACATGCTGGAGCAGAAGCTCGAGAAGGTGCGCTTCACCCGCGTGGACGCCAATGTGGTTGACAAACTCATTGAGAAAGAAGAAGATGCGCACGTCTCGAAACTGTCTGAGGATCAACAGAAGCAGTTGAAAGAGCTCTTCGAGAAGCAGGTCGATGCGAAGTTGTTCACCCCGGAGGTTGATTCGCTGAGCGAGACCGACCTGCCCGTGATGGTCACGCAAAACGAGTTCATGCGCCGTTTCAAGGACATGGAGAAGGTTTCCGGCCAGCAGGGCTTCTACGGTGGCTTCGACCACTACAACCTGGTGATCAACGGCAACCACCCGCTCGCCACGCGCATCCTCGACGAAAAGGACGAGACAAAACGCACGCAGTTGGTGCAGCAGATGGTCGATCTGGCGATGCTCTCGCAGAACATCCTCACCGGCGAGAAGCTGAGCGAGTTTGTGAAAAGGAGTTACGAGTTGCTGTAACGGTTTCGCCACGCGCCAAATCTCCACGAAAGACACACCAAATCCGCCTGTTTGTCAAGGGTTTCGCAAAATTTTTGTTGCCCCTGACAAACAGGCGGTTGTGATTTATTTTAACAATTGACGTTACTGATTGTTAAATTTTCAGGTAGGGTTTTCGCAGGGAAAACACGAAAAAGAGAGCGAGAGTCGTATCAGAATTCCCTCCAGACAATGAAATTCACGTGTTCCAGATGCTTCCACATTTTGACATCCCCACCCCACGGCTGGAATCCGTTCTCCTGGTCGCGGCGGAAACCGTAGGCATCGCCGCCGGTGAGGGCGATGGCGTTCAGCACGCCTAGGTCCGCAACCGCTTGGGCGAAATCGTGGAACGACTCCTTGTCGAGACTGCTCACCGTCACGATCTGGCCGTCCAGCTCGCACAGGGCGTGGCGCAGGGCCTTGTTCTTGGGCTTGTTCTCCACCATCGTGCCGTTGCTCACCAACGGATACTGCCGGAAGAAATAGCCGTCTTTGCTGGTCGCCTCCTCGAACAACGGGGTACTCTCCGCCATGCCGAGCTGGATTTTCCCGTCTATGATGGCACAGAATCCCTTTTTGGCCACTCCGCGTGACAACAGCTCGCCCTTAAGGACGAAAGCACCCACAATCTCGTGGTTGTCGGCGCGGATGTCGGCAGCTTGGAGACATAGCACCACCGACTTGTCGTTTGTGTCAGGGATACCGACGAGAAGTTCCGGCACCGCGTTCACGGGCGTATGGATGCGCAGCGGCACGTCGTTGACCACCGTGTCACGGACAAGCACCGTGGCGGGTTCGCTTTTCACGATGGTCGGGGCCACCGGAACCGATTCGGCCAATGGCTCAGTCACTTCGACAGGCTTGGAGGTATTAGAACGCAGTGCCAACACAAGGGCCACGGCGAGTAGCACGACAGCCGCCACCACCGCCGTCCAGAACCACCAACGGCGGTACAACGGCTTGCGAATCACCTCCTTGCGGCTGATGACGCGGATTTCATCGTCTTTTATATCTTCAAAATGCTTCATAGCTTATATTCTCGTTCAATATAGTCCTTCAGCTGCCTCAAGGCCTCTTTCGAGGCCTCGAGGTTGAGCTTGAAAGTATGATGGTCGGACAGGACAATCTGTTTTTTCCCAGGGTTGATATACGTCAGGAAGCGCAAGTTCACGATCAAGCTCTTGCCGATACGGACAAACTCCTCCTCGTTGGCACCAAACTGCTTGTGAATCAGATCTTCTATCGTGCCTAACTGCACAGCGACCGTGCGCTTTGCCCCATCGCGGGTACGAATGTCCGAATAATTGCCATCCGCAACAACACATACCAAGCTCTCCGCAGGAATGCGGATAAGCTCGTTAGCATTGGTAATGGTCAAAAAATCGGACATATTCGAAAATTAAAGTGCAAAAATACAATTTATTCAAATCGGCATATCATCTTATTCATCGCCTCTTCCTCGCCCTTTATCGTACCTATCTCGTCACCTTCGACAGCACATTCCCTTTCTGGTCGATCAGCACCATGGAGGTCCAGTCCTGCAGTTGCGCTTTGAACAGTGTGGGGGTGATGCCTACGATGTCGGTGTAGATAGGCGGGGTGATGATTCCGCCCTCACCGTCGATCAGGCCGGAATAACCGCCGACCCTGTATTCGTAATAATCGTTGTTTTTGGTCTGCCCCACCTTTTGCTCGCCGGTTTGAAGGTCGGCATAGTTAACCTCATAATAGAGATTGTTGATATAGTCAATGATTCCGTCTTGCAGGACATTTCCTTCGAAATCAATCTGTTTCTTGAAGTCGCCGTCCTTATAGACGATGGCGTAATCCTTGGCCAGTTCGATGTTGTCGTAGAGCGGTTTGATGACCCAGCGACCTCTCTGGTCGATCACCCCGATTTTGTTGGAGGAATCCGCCACCACGCAGTGTCCGTTGTGGAAGACGAAATCGCAGAGCGGGTTGCCTCGGTAGGAGAATTTGAAGCCGATGGCCACCTTGCCGTTGGTGTTCACGAAGCCGATGTAGCCGTTCTTCTCCACGGCGGCCAGCCCTTCCGAGAAAACCCAAGCTTTGGTGTAGGTGGTGGGTTCCACGATGACCTCGTTGGTCACGATGTTGCAGAATCCCCGTTTCCCGTTTTTGGCGAAAAGGACGATGGGATCCTCGTCGTTGCTGCTGGAGTAGTGGCACCAGTCGATGTCTTTGACGATGACCTCCCGGGTGACTGGATTGACAATGTTGCTTTTGCCGTTGTTGTAGGACACGGGGCCGTCTGACGGCTCATATCCGTACTCGTAGGCGTACTCGTCCTTGTTATGGCACGACTTGACGACCAACATCGTCGTCACACTTGCTGCCACTGCGAGGAACAAAAAGAAGATAAGCCATTTTAAGGGTCTTCTATTTTCCGGCTGTTCCCCGGTGTTATCAGGAGCCGTGTTCTCATTGATGGTTTCCGGTTGTGGCATTTCCTCCGCATTCTCATTGAATGCGCCCGTGTTTTTCATTTCTTCTTCCATGATGAATGGTTTTTGCTGTTTTGAACTGTTTTTGATTAAAATTTCGCGGCAAAAATAGCTCATCCGGCAATCCCTTGATCACGGCCGGGCGGTCCATTGTATGAAATGGCGTGGGTGTTGTATGAAATGGAAAAACGAGGTCAATTCATAATGGACAAACGGTATTAGAAAGAGAGAAAAAGAAAGAGACATCTCATATATATAAACCCACTACCACGATGTAAGGGGGTGGGTATAGGGATAAAAGAATATGATAATATGATAAGATAAGAAAAACTCGGTCGTGCTGAGCTTACGAGTACGAGACATCAAGGTTCTAATGCCGTAAGGTGTGGAAGCGCGCCTCCAGTTCTTGGATTCGCTCCAATAGCTGGCCAAATGGCAACTTTTCGCCATAAATCATTGTTTGGCACATGTCGTTGTAGTCCGTCTCCCATGCGGCTATCACATTGGCAGGCGGAACCAGCACTAACTCTTTGCGCAAATCTTTGGCATAGTTCACGTTTTGTACTGCAGTATAAATGCTTCGGTGGTGTTGGATGCTCTCCCACAAATCGTTGTCGTTGATAGCAGCGACGGCAAAAGGCATGTCCATCATGCGTTCCAAGTCGTACAGATGTCGTGACCGGTGGTTGGCTTTTCCTGCGTGTTCGTTTACCGAAAACAGCTCGTGAAGCAGGAATGCCTTTTCCAAGAATGTTTTTGCGGGTGTTGAAGTGGCAATTGCCGGGTCTTGGACGGAAGTTCGGATATTCTGGAAATTGGATTCTACAAGGCTCTTCACATGCAGCAAATGGACGGGCTCCATCAGCGACCGTGCCCCGATTTCAAGTACAACCGTGTCTTTCAAATAATCATATTGCTGTGACACGATTGACGGATAACGTACAAATATGCGTCTTGGTTCCGGATAGGTGGCATCACCTTCCCCTTCGGGCTCAACATCGACCGTCAGGAAAGGGTGCAGATTATTTGATTGGATAACTTCACGGAGTTTTACGGCAAGTGTTTGCTCTACAAACAGTGAAGACGCTTTGCGAAGACGTTTGATCTGCTTTTTTGTCAAGTCCCCGCTAAAGCCCAAAACAGCGGGATTGATGGCGATGTCAATGTCTTCCGAAAAACGCTGTATGAGATTGCCGGCTTTGCTTAACGAAGTTCCTCCTTTGAAAAGAAACTCCGCGTGGATGTCTATGCTGAAAAGCAACTGCAAGACACAAGTAACCCACAAATCCTTTTCTATTGCAGCGGCAGGCAGGCCGATTTTGGTTTCTGCGGAAGACAGGATGAGGCGTTTCTGTTCCAACGGAAGTGTGTAAAAATCATTCATCATACAATTCGTTTATAAGTTTTCTAATCCAGACAGTCATTAGGCTTAAGTCCTTTTCCGATATGCGCGGTTGCTCATGGAGAATGTGCTTGAGCGTGTTTTTTTGTTCGGAATCGAGGTTGTCTTTCCCGATTTCCCTGAGTGCTACCGAAAGGAGTTGGGCGAAAGAATTCTCAAACGCGAAATTTCTCGGCGCGGCATGTTTGAAGAGGATGCCTCTGCCGTTACGTATCACAACTTTGCGGCTTTCTCCGCTGGTGAGGAAAACGACATTCATAGGCACCTGTGTGCTGAGTCCCAATTTGTTCACGGCGTATGCGCCCGCAGGAACAATCTGAGCCTTGTCACGTTTGGCAATAGCTTGGGCAATCTCATCAAAACCGGGATAGATGACACCCAGTCCCAAGTCTGTGTCTGTTTTCGGGTAGCAATAGATGCCCCTTGCCACGCGAATGATGCGGCCCTCATCTGTCAGTCTTTCAAGTGCTTTTTGCACCGCGACAGCTGTCCCATACTGCGAAAAACGCGAAGGGGTGAATACAGTTCCTCTTCCGCATTTTCTAACAGAGTCAAGTATCTTATCGTCAATAGATTGCATATTATTTACCTTAAAAATTTGTCGCAAAAATACAATATTTTTGCGACAAATTCAAAAAAAACGTTTTTTTACGTAAGAAATTCTTGTTCAAAGATCTCATTACGCAAAACATCAGGACAGTTGTTCACGTCGTTTTCCACAAAGTCCCACTGTTGTACAACCAATGCTTTCCAAAGGATATTCTTTGCTTGCGATGAGAATGCAGATGAAAGCGCTAACGTATGATATGTGTTTTGGTGTTTTTACCCTTGCTTTTTGCTTGTAAATGTGGCAAATAAATATTTAGCATAAGTCCAGCTCCTGGCTTCCAACAACAGATAGCTTCCTACCATCAACAACACCTGTAGCACCAGAGAAACAACCAACGCACACCACGGTAACCAGCCATAGAATATGTTAGCTATGCCCATACCTATTATAAGAATAACGCTCCACACACATGCTCCAAGATAGTTACGGCAAAAGCAAAACTCTATGTTATACTGCCTAAGGATTTCATCACCACGGCAGTTTTGTCTTATCTGCGCCACGGCATCCACTATAGTTTTTTTGGCCACGCTGAGGTTTTTCTGTTCCTCCACTTCGGAGGGCAATTTGATATTGAAAGTTTCCTTCACCTTACGCGCTATCTCTTTGTGATACGCAGGTGAGATTTTGGCATTCTGCCACAGCAGCATCTTTGTGGTGGGCATTTCAGTCTCATCTTTCTTGAAAAGAGGGTACTGAAACAACCATTTTGAAGTCTCCTTGAAAATCTCCCTAACAAGATAGCCTACAGCCAAACTAACCAATGCAGTTCCTCCAATCATGCACAACACCCATCTTACGTTTCCTGCCATAGCCCGATACTGAGTAAACCACTCCCCCATGCACATGGCTAGCAATATGCACGTGGGAAGTATTCCTAACACAGCGGGATAGACCCTTGCTACTCTAATATACTTGTCCATCATACGCCTTAGATTCTTTTGTGATTCGACGATGCATTGTCTGTGGCGATATACAAACCATATGACTGATCCACAACAATATAGATATTGCCATTGCTTCGTGTCGTTAGAACCTTCCCTTCATAGGTGTTCTTATCCATCGTATTATAATAGTTCACTCCAGTGGCATAATTAGAGTAACCAGTATAAACATCCGTACCCTCCTTAGAAGCCTCTGAATCTTTCGATAATATGATGACCTTCACATTCCCCGTCAAATCAAACAGCGCTTTTGGGAACCCAGACTTATGGCCGTGGTGGGGTGCCACCAGAATATCTAATCCTTCTCTCATAAGATTACAAAAACGCCTGTCATTATTTGCAAGCCACTTCCAACCTGCAGTCTCCAAGTCACCCGAAAAAAGAATCCTTACCCCATTATATTTAATGTAGCGAATAATGCTATTGTTATTCCGGACTTTAGGATTCAGGGCAGGGTCTGTCTTTACCGTTTCGATTGGTATCGAAAAAGTCATATTTACATCAAATCCCCAGTTTATCGTCTCGGGATTACTACCACGATACTCCTTATCGAAGTTCTTCACATACTCCTTAACAATAGAATCCGCATCGTCGAATTTCTCTGTATATGTACGACACAGCAAGTAAGGGGTAAGTTCATTGTACACTCTATCGGAATTTCTAACATGATCGTCATCGGGGTGTGTAATGTGCAGCAAGGCTAATGGATATGACGCTCCTTTCGAAGTCACATAGGGCTTCGATTTGAACAAATCTCCATCGCCAGTATTACAACCTTTTATAAACTCAACTGGATTCTGCTTCTCACTGGATGAACCACAATCAATCATCATCGCGTACTTATTGGGCGAGCAAATATAATTGCAAGACGCGTTGCCTACATCAAATACTATAATATCCATTTTTTACAATTTAAGTTTAGAATTAATGATTTTCATCCTTCATTATCGCAACTACTGTGCCAATTTTGAGAACAAATCCAAAAATATACAATATTCTATTTGTGCAAATAGGACAAAATGTGCTGGCGATACGGGCGTACGGGGCTTTTACGCATTTTGATGTCATTTTTTATGGCTGACAGAGCATACTGACACGACCAGACACTAAACTGTCATTTTGTCACAAATTGTCCAAATATGACAAATAAAATCTAAAAATAAATATTATCTAATAGCCGGTTTGGAAAATTTTGCTACTTTTGCACCCGAATTCAAAAATTGCATATTATGGTTATCGGATTGCGAATTAAGAACTTCCTTTCGTTCAAAGAAGAAACCACTATAAGTTTTGAGGCATCCAAGGACAACTTCAAGGAAGAGTCTTTGCTCGTCGCCATGCCAGATGGCACCCGCCTCTCGCGCATAGCGATTGTTTACGGTGCCAACGCCAGCGGCAAGTCCAACCTTTTGGGGGCATTCGAATATCTCTTCTGGTTCTGGAAGCGAAAAACCGACGACCAAGACACCCCTACTGGTGCAGAACCCTTCGCCCTTGACAGCGATACGCCCACGCAGCCCTCAGAGTTTGACCTCAAGCTCTATGTTAATGGAAAAAAATACGTCTACCAGCTTATTCTTACCCCCAAAGTGGTCCTGTCAGAGAGGCTGTATGTTTACAACAGTAACCAACCCTCGCTGCTCCTTCATCGCGAATTGGTGGACGGAAACACGGCTCTGAAATTCAACCCGTCACTTATCAAGGTGCCAACAGCCGTAAAAGACGAATTGACAGCCAAATGCCTCAACAACATGTCTCTGTTTGCTGCCCGTAAATCAGTCAACTGCAACTTGGGTGAGATTGATGATGTCCGTGATTGGATGATTAATCGCACTCTGCCAGTTATCGACTTAGGGCAGAAGATGTTCTCTTATGCGGAAAAGAAAATGATGGAAGACCCAAGTACAAAACAACACCTGTTGGAATTCAGTCATAACATTGGCCTAAACATTGAAGATATGGCCGTAGAAAATGATTACATGCCAGTTACCCCTGAGATGATACAGTTTATGAAATCGACAGGTCAACTAACAGAAGAAGGCGAAAGCAAACTGAATAAAGATCCCAAAATGCAAACAGGTTTCAAGACAGACTTCTTAGTATCAGTTAATAATCAAAGAGGAAAAGAGACCTATACTTTGTCAAAATCCAGCCAAAGTGATGGAACCTTAAGATCAATGGGTATAGAAACCGCCCTCTATGTAGCAGAACAAAACAACAAATTGCTACCCATTGACGAGATTGAGACATCCATGCACCCGTTGTTATTAAAATATATGATACAGTCCTTTCTGAAAACTCCCTCCAAAAGCCAGTTGCTCTTAACCACTCATTATGACCCGTTATTCGCGGCTGCTGATGAATATCTTCGCAAGGATAGTTTCTGGTTGATGGATAAGCGTGAGGATGGAAATTCAGTACTCTACCCGCTAATCTCCAAAAATGGGGTCAATAAGATGAGATCATTACAACGAGCATACCTAAACAACAAACTCGGAGGCCTACCCCAGATTGGAGACCTCCTATAAATACAATAAATCCTGCACATATTTCTCTGATCAGGGGTATTTTACATTACATAAATGTGGTCACGTCTGTTTGAAAGAGCGCTGCACAGCGATATGTGTTCACGGAAAAAGGACGGAAGCTGTTCGAATGAATCCTGTTCACAGCAGGGATATGTAAGGGTAAAAAGGGGAATGTCAAACTATCATCTATGGTCTCGAAAACGGCACGACAATCAACGCACCCAAATCCCGACTTCAACTTCATCCTCAACAGTTTCTTCCACGCCATCATCCAAGAAACCAAAGAAGTCATAACCCGTGAGAGATTCCACAGTGTTCACTGACCGGGCAGTTCCAACGACGGTTACGGAATCGGGATTGTTGGGGCAGATAAAGGCTATGGTATGATAGGCGTCTTGGTGTTTGATGAGAAAGGCCTTGAAGAAGCTGTCGGGAATCCGAACGTGGTTCGGCCCTATCGACTCAGGTGTTTGGGAAACGAATATTGGACCACACATAATCTGCAGCGAATCGTATCTGACGGCCAATTTTCGGGCTAGATTCTCAATCTGATGCCATACACCGTTGTTCATCTCCTTGTTCTGTGGGCAGATATTGGTATAGTAGTCGCTCTCTTTCAACGCCTGCTCCGACCATTTCATATCCTGCCGTCGTGCCATGTGCCCTCTCACCCACCCTGAGCCGCCGTAATCCTCGTTTGTGGCTTGCGGAAGGTCCAAGTTCGGGTCCGGCATGAAATATTGTGGGATTTTGGGTGTATGTTTTGTGGCCTCCACCTCTTCCGCCGTCAGCGTATAGGAAACCCAGTCGGGCTGGCGGGCTGAGGGGTTGTAAGAGACCGTGAAACCAGTATAGTGAAGAGTAGTTGACGTAGGTTCTTCTATCATGTCAGAAGAGGAAGAATGGTCTTCTATTGAGACTGCATCAGCCGATACTATTCGGATAATGAATGCGACAATCAATATAAGTATTGGAAATCCAAAGATGATTTTCTTCATTATCTGTTATTTTCAAGGATTCTGAATAGATCCTATTACATGTAAGTTAATGCAAATACATTAGGATAAATATCCTTCAATAGAAGTCCATCAGAATCTCGCCATTGTGCATTGTTAGCGGCACGTCCTAACACAAGCGAGGCTGCAATTGATGCTTTGTCACATCTGAATTCTTCCTTTACCTTTATTACTTTTGCCGTTAATTTCCTTTTTCCCAATAAACAAATTTCACAATATTCATCAATAAAATTCTTCCACGTTTTTTGTAAGGGAGATGACAGAAGTTGTGTTTCAAATTCAGCCGACACCAAACTTCCTTTCAAAATGTAAAAGCCACCATCTGTGGTATTGTAATAGCCTTTTGCATCACATTTGCCAACTTGAGTTATACTAAAAACATGACATGGAAAATCTGGTTTGTTTTCTTTAGCAACGAGTTGTCCATGAGTGGTTTCAGGTGTGTTATCGACAAAAGAAGACAAGGTTGACTCTAATGTTTCAGCAGCTGGAATAATTGTAGCAGAACTTGATGATTTGATTCGCCCACTTTTCTTTTTATGTAACAAATGAGACGTTTCATACTCAAAATCCTCATATTTACGTTCTATTTCAAGTTTTCTTCGTTCTTTTTCTTCTAAAGATTCTTCTTGAATCCTTACAACAGCGCTCTTTCTATCTACACCATCTTGCCTCTTTTTAGAAGATGCCGATCTCGTAGTGGTATTTTTTTTCTTATCCTGGGATGCTGCCTTTGATTTTGCGTTTTGGAGAAGAATTTGAATTATCTCAACTATTTTTCCATCAAATTCCACTGAAGTGGTACGTCTTTTAGTCAAAACTATACGCTTCGACTTCCCTTTGAGTTGCCAGTATCGCGAAAACAGCTTGTAATTTGCTATTGGTTGGGGCTCAAAACTGATATTCTCAAAAGGCAGATTTGTCTGATCTGACGAACTTAATGGCTGGCCTAGTTCAGACAATTCAATTTCAGATAGTTCTATCAACTGAACACGATTAACTTTTCCGTAGAGGTTCACATACTCTGTACCAACGTCTTGTTCTAATACCATTTCAACGTCCTCCTTTATAGTATTCGATTTTGGCTTTGGTAACATCGATATTACCAATAACAGGTACAATGTGGATTAGAAATCGTTGGTTACGGCTTTCTTCGTTTATCCATGTTTGCTTGTTATGCTGAAGAAGATTATCGTCAGGAACAATTCTTGGGACACCTTCTTCACCGCTGCCAGCTATAATTAACTCGCAATGTGGAAGCGCAGACAAATCAATGCCATTGGCTTTCCAAAATTTGTTTAAGAACTGAGCTCTAAGGTAAGAAAGAGTATAATTGTTCCGCCAATCATCTCCGTCAAACTTCACTTTGGAGGATTGTCCCTCTATTACCACAAGAAATTTTATGTTATCATGTGCTATGTGCGCTTCTTCAAGGCCTAATAGAGTTTCTTGAATCAAGCGGCCAGCTTCAAGTATGCTATCTCTTTTAGCATTAGCCGCCTCCTTGTTATAAGTGTCCAACATCAGCCTGTCAACACGATACTCTTTTTGCTGATATTGCACATCAACTGTAAAGAGATGCTTGAGGTACTGATCATTGTACCCAAAGAAGGTTGTGGAATCGATAACGCCTACAGCTGAATAAACAGTAATGATGTTCTCATACTCATCAACCAGACTTTTCAGCTGTTTTTCTTTGATTTTAAAACGACTAAAAGAGACGGCAAATAGCACTAACGTGATGGCGAACAAAGTCGTCATTATATCCACATAGCTTGGCCAAAAAGATTCGTTATTTTTGCCTTCCATAATGCTATTTACGCTTGCCAAAACCTAAAAAACCTCTTTTTTTCGTCTCTGTTTTCTTATCCAACTTTTTTATTTCAGATTGGATATTCTCCAAAGCAGAACCAAGTTCATCCGAACGTACTTGTCTTTTGCTCAACGTGCTAACCTGCTCTGAGATTTCGCCAAGCTGTTTTAAAGGAGAAAGTGCCGATTTGTATGCCTCAACTGAAATACTCTCTTCTATGGATTTGGAGAACTCTGCATGTCTGTTTCTAACCTCTGCAGTCTGTTCTTCAAGCATCTGTTCGAAACCTTCTATATGTTTAGTCAATGCTTCCTGATACCTTCGGTTCATGTTTTCAAGTGCTTTAAGTTGTCCTTTGAAAACTTCTTCCAACTTCTCATCAGCACTCTCAATGTATTTGTTCGCAATTTTGTTCTTTTTTCGTAAAGCATTCACTTGCTCTTGGATATGCTCTAAAACATCGTTACCAATTATCTGACGTTGGGCAAGGGCTGGTCCCAATTCATTAATACTGTTTTCAAAGTTCTTGATTCGATCAAGTATGCTGTTTACCCTGACAGCTACTTCGCGAGGAATCTTCAGTGATTCTGAGTACATGTTTTGAATGTTGATAGATTCTTGCGTAGCAGCAAGCATCATTCGACGTGCTTCTTCAAATTTGTTCAACGATTGTGTAATACCCACAAAATGATTGGCCGCCTCTATATACTTCTCCATACCTTCTATCAAATTTCTGCTACGGAATATTGTAAGTAACTCGTCTTGGTAGCGAATATTTTCATTGATTTTATCCATATTTCGCCCCATTACATCGACGGCATTGGACACTGCCGAAACACTTTGGGCAAAATCTTTACCAAATGCGGTTGTGCAGTTATCAAAAGTAGTTTGAAACTTGTTGAGCACACGGGTAAATGTGGGTTCGAATTGAGAAATGGTTTCATGCAGTTTTGAAATAGCCGACACCATGCTTACGTCTAAAGTTGGCATCAATTCCGTCTGTACAAAGTCGTAGAACTCATTCTTGTCTTCCTCAATCTTTTTTCTTGCTTCTGCGGCAAAAGCATTGTTCCTGGTAGTTAGATAAAGACCCAAAAAACTAGTAGACATGGAAACCAACACGCCTATCAACAGGTTCCTTATTGAATCGTCAGTCACCCCTTCTGTACCATTGAACCCTATTACAAACATTAATATACCAAGGAAAACGCCAACAAAAGTGCCCATCAATCCTATATAGGTAGGGAATGAGAGTTTTGCGGTAGATTGATCATATCGCATGTTAAGCTTTCGTTCCACTTTGTTTTGAATCACAGAGAAATCAGATGTTCCCTTTGTCTTAACAACGTAATGGTTGATTTCGGCAATCAAGTTGTTCAAATCGGATTTCGGTTTACCCACTTGTTCAAGCTGAGTAAAAAGCTCATTGTTGACCTCAATTTGGGTTGTGGCGTATGGTGATAATTTCTTGAAAAAATCATGAAACAATATCCTGTACCGCTTGGTCTCAAAAAAAAATTTAAATTGAAAAGCTACAAATATTATTGCTGTTATACCAGCTATAATAATAGTTGACGTTAATGAATTTAACACAAATGTTTCCGCAAGAGTTTTCATATTATAGCTTTGTCATTTCGAAAATTTTATTGATAATGGGTAAGAAGAAAACAGAACCTTTGTATAATACCTCGTCAGTGTATTTCTCTTTTACTTGTGTTTTGTAATAGGTGGAAAAAGGTGTTCCCATGTCTTCTTCGGCAGATTTGATATACTTGGACGTTTCATCAGTGCCATCCATGATTCCATTACTTTTTAGCATGTTAATCACCCCGTTATAGAGTGTAGCTAACTCACCATATTTGTTGAGCAACACAGTCTTTAACTGAACTAACCCATCATTAATGTCCTTAACTTTTTCATACGTTCGAGAATTGTCGCCTTGATAAACAATCTCTCTAACACTGGGTGCATTGGGATCGCGATAGAGTCCTCCATAACAAGTAGATTCTTTCCTTTCAGGTGGTAATTTGATGTGAACATCATGTTCTCCTCCGAATACATGTTTAAAGACCAAATCAATGATGTCTTTAAGTACAACTTCTTCAGAAGAAATAAAGCTGTCAATGTATCTACTACCATTACCACTAAATACTATAGTCCGAGGAGCAGATAGGTTGTTATCTTTAAACATGGATGCCATGTAGAAGAGAATGGATGTTAAATGGTATACAAAAATGGGCTTGAAGTCTTTGCTTAGAAAACGTGAAATGTCACAATATTTGTCATTGGAGAGCCAAAAGTTAATGACATCCTTGGTTTTCATGTCATCAACATTAATATAACACTCGTTCAAGTCCTTTAGATCTGGTCGAGTGAAATTCAGATTACCCGCATACCTACGATAAATGCCATTTTCCTTAACGTTAGCAAATGCATTGAAGCCATTTTCCCAAAGAACGTCGCAACCAAAATGTACAGAATTGGCCACTTGAGGCTTATTATCTTTGAAATATACAAAGTCTGTGGATCCTCCTCCTATATCAATTACCGTAACAGCATCAGAATCAGCTATATAGTCCATTTTTTTGTAATAATAATATGGAGCTTCAGATTCTGAAAATCTACGAATTTGATTAGTTGGTATAGATAAAATGTTTGCAGGTTCGTCACTCCAAACTCGTTGATATTTCTCCCTTGTTTGTCCCATGAAACTAAGTGGACTAAACCATACGAGATTAGTGCGATTAAGATCACCATTACATTGAAGAATATCACATTTGATAATCAGTAACAACTCGCGAACAAATACACGGAGCATGTCTTCATCTTTATCCCACTTGATGTCCGTTTGCACGATTTGGTCGTCGTTAGCCATAGTTTTCTCATAAAAGAAGGCAATGTTGTGATTATCAAACAACTTGGGCTTTTTTGATTTGTCACGAATTCCACACAATGCGGTTCGGATAGGAAATGTATAATCCGTTCCGTCAATAAGCGCAGGGACGTATTCAGTCTTGATTTTATTTTTAGCTTTTGCAAATATTGAATCTTCAATTCGGCGAACAAGTGAGAACTGACTATCCTCAAGTGGTTCATGCATATAATTTACCATAGGATGTACCATCTTGAACAATTCAGGCTTTTTGCTTAAATCTGGTTTGCCGTCACTATCATTTTTACAGCGTGAAATGAAAGTGTTGGAAGTGCCCAGATCTATGGCATAAGTGTAAGTTTCCGTTGTTGTGCGACTTTTCTGCCATTTTGGTATGATTAGACCCGTATCCTCCAACACCTTTACTTCCATTAAGTTGAAATCCGTGTTAAACAATTCATAAAACTTTGTCCCACTTTCTTCCTCGTCTGATTTTTGGGTAGAACGAATCACAGCTGGTTCTACACCAAATTGTGCGTTATCCTGAGGTAATACTTCTTTGATAGAAATCAGACTATTATTTGTTTTCTTGAAGAATGATAAGGATATTTTATCAATATTGAAGATGGGAGCCTCTGGGTCTTCATCAGCTGCAACTACTAGAACTTTAAAGTAATTGTTTTCTTGTTCTTTGTCGGACAAAATATTGGGGAAAATTCCGAGATCAAAACTGATGTGAGCAAGTTTTAAATCGACAATTCGACCTTGCCCTTGACGAAAAGGATCATCTGCATACTCTTTTATATAGTCTTTGCCACCATATCTAAGATGAACGGTAACTGAGTTACGATTGATATGCACATCCGAATCAATGTCAGTGCTGGTAAAAAGCTTGACAACATCTGGTTTAAACGGCAAAAGGAAATCATAATCTCTATCTTTGTTATCGTTCTGATAAGTTACAACCATATAGTTCTCACGAGAAATGCGATAAGGTACACGTATCATAGTATCCGTAAAGAAACTCATAACATCGATTTCATCAGATGTCATGATACGAAGACCATTGATGACAAGATCATCGTTCTGGTCAGTAGTCACAGCGGTCTGTTTCTGTGTATAGTCAACACGAATATCTGTGTCATTTCTAAATCCTCGAATGTATTCTTTTATTGATTTAAAACGAGAATCAATATCATCTGAACTGAACAGAACATTAAACATGTAATTCTTGAAATCAGATTCACGTTCATCAAACATACAGATATCTCGGAAATACTCACCTCCAGACTTTCTCCTAATATGAAGATTCTCATAAAGCTCCCCTGCAAATCGAATTTGTTCACTCCCGTTTTCTTTAATTTTAGATTTATCCATATCAGGAGGGGTGATAAAGCCTGTTATTGGGGAACTACATGCCAACAATTTCTCTTTCCCATTTTCTGTAAAGACAACAAAATACAATTTCTTTTCATGAATGTCTGTTTTGAAGTAATCCACAATTGAATTGTATAAAACAGGCATTTTCGCTTTAAGAATTTCCAAATTCTCGGTGCTATCCCATTCTCGAATTTCTAAGGTCTCGCCATCTTTCCAAGAATTGTTCCTATGAAATGTCAGATTAAACAACAGCTCATACACATCAAGAATGTCTGACACAAGCTGTCGGTATGCAAATCCAGCCTCTTTTTTGGAATTGAGATGTTCCTCATTACACCTTCTGAATGCTTCTTTAGCGACAAAGAAACGTGCGAATGGTGTAGGGAGTGAGTTCAGTGCACCACTGTTGTCGGTCTTTTGTTCCATCACCTCGTCAAGATGATCCGCAGTCAAAGCAACGTCTTCGGCTGTCCAAGATGTTCCAGAGGTGCCTCTGTCTATTATATTTAGATCTATTCTTGCCATAGTCCTAATTGTTGATTTTCTTGGTATAACTATCAATTGCCTCGTAAGCAAATTTCAGGAAATATCGGAACGGATTGCTATGTTCTTCGTCCTGATGATGATTACTAGCTTGTAACATTTTCAACAGGTAATAGGAATCGTCCTTTGCATCTAATTGAACGGATTTTATCCATCCGCTCATTTGATTCAGGTCGTCGTAATGTATCGGTGCAAAAGCACGTTTGTTGGTTGACAATTCTGAATACCAATTGTAATATTTGTCAGTGAATCTGCATAATGCTTGGAATGCACTATCTTTATAGAAGTCTTCATTGAAACCTCTGTCCTGACTTAAAGGGAAATATGTTTCCTTGGGCAAATTCAACACAAAACTTCTCAATAACATGTAGTCCGCCACACTCTTGACAATCCCTTTATAACCACTGCCAAGCGACTGCAAGTCTAAGGAATCAGTATCCTCTTCTATAGCTCGGGTCAAATATTGTCTTTTGTCTGGTCTTTCTTGTGTTAAGAAATCAAACAAAGCTGAAGCTGCAACCAATTCAATGAAGTTAGCTGTATCTTCTTGCTTTTTCTCATCATTCTCGTATACTTGACGCAAACTTTTTTCTCCTACATAATAAAGATAATCTGATTGTACATTGTTTTCGTAATAGGCTAACGCAGATTTGGTTTTAGTGTAAAAGTTGGCCGAATCAATATCGCTTCCTGTTGTGGTTGGATCTTTCAAACCATAATAAGGAAGAACTGTCACAGCCCCCATTAAAGCGTTCTTCACGGCGGGTTCATTCTCTGCACCTCTGATCTTTTTTTCTAATAATGGATAGCCAGATGCTCCAGTTCCACCAAAAATTGAGCTGATAATAAAAACTCTGTCATCTTTTTCGCAATGAATTTTAAATGCCTTAAACCAATCTGCGCCTTCAATCATCTCACCAAGCACAACAGTACCAACATTTGGATTCCCTTTAAAACCGACAGAGAGGGGGCTGTCCAGATTCTTGGAAGCAAAAAGTGTTTGCACAAAAAAAATGTTAATATCATCAGCTGCAAGGTTGGCTTCTTTGATATATGAACGAAACTTTTCTTTACTACCCACAGCTTGATTGGTGTCATTCAATTGGTTGTTCAACTCATTGATGGTTTGAATCTCTGAATTGAAGAAACCGTCAAGTGGATTAAGAGTTGATGTCCCATTGTTGATAGTTTTATTGTAAATGTCTTTATAGTTGTCTATCAACGAATGAAGGTTTTTCTTTTCTTCCAAATCCAAGTGAGGATCTAAAATAACAGGGACGACAGTATAACCATTCGTACTCATTCCACTGGCCATTAGCATAGTGATGCTTTTCATCACGCGGATTCCAGTTCCGCCCACACAGAACACAAATACTTTTTTCATATTGCGTTAGAATTTTAATAATCTATATGCGTTGGTCGGCAACCAATTACACCAAATTACTGAAGTGACAAAATATAATAACGTAGCATACATGGCGTTACCGATTGCGATTTTTAGCTCAACGCCTAGTGATCCTTGCAATTGAGGTTCAACAGCGATATACTCAAATAAGAATGTTATCAATCCTGTGAAAAAAAGTGTTATAGCCATAAAAATAAGCCAATGTTTAGGTTTGTAGTGTCGTTTAGGCATTTCATTGTATGGTCTGTAGTAAAAATATGCTAAAAATATCCCCAAGACTGATATTAACAAAATAAAAATGGAAATACTTTCCAAATGACCCCACCATACCCTTGCTTGTTGGTATAGTGTTTCATTATCCTTAAACTGATTGGTGAAATCCGTCATGGAACCAGCAATCCATTTGTATAAATATAACAGTTTCATATTTATGATTTTTTAGAGACAAGAATATAATTGGGTCTTAACGTGTCATTTACTACCCCTCCATAAAACATTCCTTTCAAGAAGTTCTCAAGGGAATATGTTTTAGCACGATCATTCTCTGAAGTAGCACCAAGAAAGGGGGAAAAACGTGTGATATCAAGATCAGGTAAAACGAGTGACCATTCAATCACATCCGCATCTTGAGGCATGTTGAACAATTTCAAATCAACAATAGCTGTCGCTTTTCTGGTCAGTTCTGATTTTACAATATTTTGCGTCTCAATTTTCACATCTCCTACCTGAACCTTGGAGCCATAGAGCGTTTTACATTGAAAAACACTCTTGAAAACATTCTCATCAGCTGTTTGCCAGCGATATTTTTCAAGGTTGATTTTAAGTTTAATTGTGCATGTATCGTTGCTGCTCGGTTCATATCCAACGAAAGCAGGATTGTCTTCCAATTGATAGCAGTTATCAGGAATTCCAAAACTATAAGATGGATGAGTACCGTACTTGAAACCACTTTCAATGTTGTCCACAAAATGACCATTATTATCCAAAAGTGTGGAAATACCATTTCTCAGCTCTGCCACTGTTTCAGGTGCACCAATGAGCAGGTAATAGTATGGAGAAGCATCGTAAATAACGTTGCCCTTATTGTCAAGAAAATTAGATGTGGCTCCAATTAGACATATAGCATTGCCGAATTTTCCAAGAACTTTACTGATATCAGTACTGAATTGGCTTAAGAGGACTTCAGGAGCCGCAGAACCTACAGGACTGTATATCATGTCTGATATCAGGACTGCTGCTTCTCCGTTGCTAACGTCCAAGTCCTCAACGATAGATTGAATCATTGTAGGCACCTTAGTGGAACCAGTAGACACAAAAGCACCAGTGTTCATCCTTGTTTGGAATTGTTGTAGAGGAATCTCTTGGCCAACACATCCATCATTGGTTAAAGTAGTGACACTTGCTACTAAAGGAGAATAGTAACTTACAATCTGCCAAACATCTGTTTTAAAGTCTGTAGGTTTGTTTGCTCGGAAAAATCCGTTCATACTTCCAGAAACCTCAATGTAAAATTTAATTCTTTTTGGTACAGTTATCTTAAAACTATCAATATCGGTGGAATCTATAACTAGTGTTCCATCGCAATTAAAGTGAGGATCCTTCACGGAATTATAACACTTGTCGCAACTTTTAGCTATGAGAATGAGAACCAAAATCACTAAAGCAATAAAGACAATTGCCCAAATTGGTTTCCTTTGTTTTTTATATCCGTTTGGCATAGTACACCTAATAATTATACTCTTGGCTACTCCCCAAACCAGATTGTCTAATATACCACCAATAGACCATATAAAAAAAGCGCGGGAGTCTGAACAGTTGCTTATCCCGCACCTTAGGCTCTCGCATTGCCTTTCAACCGAAGATAAGCAATGCCGAAGCCCACGCTGTATGTATATTAAAAATGATATACACATACCCATGAACATTGACCATTGCTTTATCGTGCGGTTGAATATGAATTTGCGAGATTCAAGGTGCCGCAGATAAAACGTGTTCAACGTTTTTTCTATATGTCTGCAAACCCGCCCTCACACAACATTCCCAACAGCGTGGGTTCGCGCTGCAAAAATAGTTTTTTTTCACACACAAATCTCTCGAGCCACTTATTTTTTACAATCCAACATCAACGTAAACCCCACCCTCACCAACCGGAAACTGATCAATGTACAATGAACAATGTACAATGTACAAAACGGGGGGCCGGACTTTATCAAGTTAACCGACACCAATCCCGTTTCCCCCAGCATTCTTAATTGAAAAAATCATTTGTTTTTAACGGAAGATGGCTTCGGAGCTTCAATTCATGGAATCAGGCCTCGGCCAAACGGAACCACTGACTCGCAAGAGCCAAAATCAGCGAAATCACGAACCTAAATTTTAACAATCAACAAAACAAATTGTAAATAAAAATTACAACTTTCTGATTTTCAACAGCAATAAAAATCACGCAAAACCCTTGACAAGAAGTGGTTTTTGTGGTATCTTTGCAGGCGGAAATCAATAACCTTAAAAACGAAAAAGAACAAACATGAATCAGTACAGCGATGCCGTCAGGCAAATCAAGACAGCCATTTTGCAGAGCCAGGCCAAGGCCTTGGCGAGTGTGAACCAAGAACAGTTGGCATTATACTATGGAATAGGTCGATACATTTCTCAGATTTCCCGTTCGGGATTTTGGGGGAAAGATGCCATTGAGACCATTAGCCGTCAATTGTCGGCCGAAATGCCAGGATTGAGGGGATTCTCCGCACGTAATTTGCGGAATATGAGAATATTTTATGAGCAGTGGAAACTTCTGGACTCTAATTTGGCAGTTGCAACTGCCAAATTAGAACCATCAGATAATGAAGGCGATACAATTCGGCAATTGCATTTGACGAATTACGAAAACTTCCCTGTCACAGCTTTCTTTGGCATTGGTTTCACCCATCACACCGTTATACTCGCAGGTGTAAAATCGTTTCAAGAACGATTATTCTATATCCAGTTGTGCCATGATCTAAGACTCACTGTAGATGGTCTCCAACAAAGAATCGCTGAGGACTCTTACCATAACCAGGGCAAAATGCCTAACAATTTCGTCAACACAATCCCAAACCACAAACAGGCCTTCCGTGCCATTCAGATGTTCAAAGATTCCTACTTGCTGGATTTTATCAATACAGAGCAATTGGGTCAGAGAGAAGAGGACATTGATGAGCGAGTTCTTGAAAACGAAATCGTCCATAACATGCGAAACTTTATCATGACTTTTGGAAAAGGTTTTGCATACATTGGATGTCAAGTTCATTACGACAAATTGGGACACGACCATTGGGTGGACCTGCTATTCTTCAACAGGATTCTTCGTTCGCTGGTTGTGGTAGAACTGAAAAAAGGGACTTTCAAGCCTGCTTATCTAGGACAACTATCTCATTACCTTCATGTTTTGGATGACGACGAAAAGCTTAAGGGAGAAAACCCTCCTGTTGGCATTATCCTTTGCAAAGATGCCGACAAAACATTTGTTGAGTATGTTCTTCAGGATTACCAGCGTCCTATGGGTGTCGCCACATACCAAGCAGGACAGAAGAAACTGATGGAACTGCTCCCCGATGAAGATGAAATGAAAAAATTAATGTCTATGTAAGAATGGAACCTTCTACCAACCCGACAGCAGCATCCGGTTGGTGCAGCGGGTCAGCAAAACGGAGGAACAGATCGGATTTTTCGTGCGCACCGCCTTGCTGCCAGTTGAGGGTGTCTTCTACGACGGGCAGATCTTTGACGCATACACCTTCGCCTCCGACTTGATCCGTTCGGCGCAGGAACGTATCACCCTCATCGACAACTATGTGGACGATTCAGTGCTGCTGACGCTGGCGAAACGGAAAGAGGGCGTGTCGGCGGAGATTGTTACGAAACACGTCTCGGAAACGCTGAAGCTCGACCTCGAACGCCACAACCGGCAGTATCCGCCCATTGCGATTCGTGAGTGCGACCGCTACCACGATCGATTCCTCATCATCGACGACACCGTCTATCACCTCGGCGCGTCCCTCAAAGACTTGGGAAAGAAGCTGTTCGCGTTCAGCAGGATGGAGATGAGTGTTGAGGAAGTAAGAACTTCAATGCAAAATCATGAATGAATAAAATGGAAAAAGAAAAACATATCCGTAAAATATTTATTTTTGCTGCCAGAAATAAAGAAAGTATCAATAAGTCAACAATAATGGACAACATTATCATCACGATCAACCGCGAATGCGGTAGTGGCGGCGGCGAAATAGCACGACTGCTGGGTGAGAATCTGGGATTCAAAGTGTATGGCCGCGCAATGCTGGAATGCATTGAGAAACAGTTTGACATGACCCGCGAGAATCTGGAGCGCGTGAAAGCGAAGAAGCCCAACTGGTGG
>JAEEGG010004424.1_pt1 | contig 34012 bp, 8 predicted proteins | sample 9134161 | NCBI WGS metagenome assembly JAEEGG01 (sample SAMN16246543, study PRJNA631951) | gut metagenome | biome: gut microbiome; feature: rumen; material: CR-attached | host: Bos | place: Iran: Karaj | collected 2018-10 | reverse complement strand
ATATGCGTGCACGCTCGTCAAACAATTTCACTTTCGACGACCTGCGCAACATAGTTTCGATTTGCGAGGAGCACAACGTAAAGACCTACCTCACCGTCAATACCATCATCTACGACGAGGAAATGGAAAAGATGCACAAGGTAATTGATGCAGCTGCAGAAAACCATGTTACAGCCATAATTGCTTCCGACATAGCAGTTATGCAGTATGCACGCAGCAAAGGCGTTGAGGTACACGCATCCACGCAGCTGAACATTTCCAATATTGAGGCTGTTACATTTTTTGCCCAATTCTGTGATGTAATGGTTACCGCACGCGAACTTTCGCTCGAACAAGTTAAGTACATCACCGATCAGATTCGCCAGCGAGACATCCGCAGACCAAAGGGCGAACTCGTCAAGATTGAAATATTCTGTCATGGTGCATTGTGTATGGCCGTTTCGGGCAAATGTTACCTAAGCCTCCACGAATACAACCACTCTGCCAACCGAGGTGCTTGCCTGCAAGCATGCCGCAGGGCTTACCGCGTTACCGACATCGAAAGTGGCGACGAACTCGAAATAGACAACAAGTACATAATGTCGCCAAAAGACTTGTGTACAATCGGTTTCGTTAACAAAATCATCGATGCAGGCGTAAGCGTACTGAAAATTGAAGGTCGCGCCCGCTCCTGCGAATATGTAAAGACGGTTGTGGAATGCTACAACGAAGCCCTGAACTCATGCTTTGATGGGACCTACGATCGCGAAAAGATTGATGGTTGGAAAAACCGCCTGGAAACGGTCTTCAACCGTGGATTCTGGGACGGCTACTATCTCGGACAACGACTTGGCGAATGGTCGGAAGTTTATGGTTCGAGAGCGACAAAAACCAAAGTATATCTTGGCAAGGTTCTCAATTTCTTCTCCAAAATCAATGTTGCCGAAATCAAACTCGAAACCGCCGAAGAACTGAATGTCGGTGATGAAATCCTGATAACAGGCACAACTACAGGCGCATTGCAACAAACAGTAGATGAAATCCGCGAAGACTTGAAGCCAGTGCAAAAGGTTGTACAAGGTTCTCTGTTCTCTATAAAGACCAACGATATTGTCCGCCGTGGCGACAAATTGTACAAAATCGTTGATACCCAATTTGCTAATTTCGAGTGATAGTTTGGCTTTTGCGTTGTGTTTTTAATAAGATTATTACCAATATATTATAAAAAGAATGTCATTCCACAAGTCAGAACATACACGCGATACGAAACGAGGAGCGTTGTAATGTTCGACTATGCGGAATCTCCTTTCGGTACACATGGGAGATTCCGCATAAACGAAATCACTAGGCTCGTGCCTACGCCTGTTCTTTCTGTTTTGCGGAATGACAGAAAAAACAGAATAGAATAATGGAATTCTGCATCCACGACCTCTGGAACGAATACGAACTCATCGACTGCGGCAATGGTCGCAAACTTGAGCGTTTCGGCGAAATTACCCTCATCCGTCCAGAAATAACCGCCACAAGCAAACCGCATCTTTCCGAAGTACAATGGAAGGAAATGGCAAATGCCGAATTTGTGGAAACATCAAAGAACTCGGGCAAATGGAATATTTTCAAGCAAATTCCAGAAACATGGCAGATGTCGTACAATTCGCCATCGGGAATACGGCTTATCGCCGAACTTTCACTCACCACCTCCAAACATATCGGCATTTTTCCCGAACAAGTCATAAACTGGCAGTTCATTGACCGCGAAAGTGTGAACTTTGGACACGAGAGTTTTCTCAATTTGTTCGGCTACACTGGATTATCCACTATTTTTGCATCAAACTTCTTCGACAAGGCAACTCATATCGATTCCATTCGCAAGATGGTTGAATGGACTCGTCGCAACGCTGAATGTTCTGGCAGAAGCAACATACGTCTCATAACCGAAGATGCCCAGAAATTTGTCGAACGCGAAATCAAGCGTGGCAACACCTACGACGGCATAATCCTCGACCCGCCAGCCATTGGCAGCGGAGCGAAGAACGAAAAGTGGATTTTTGACGAGATGATTGAAAATCTGCTCACCAATGTAAACCAAATTGCAAAACACAAATCATTCATTATAATGAACTTATACTCGCATTCGGTATATGGCATGGAAATTCGCGAACTACTGCACAAGTGTTTTCCGCATCACAATATTAAATTGTGCGAAGAAGTGAAAGGCATATCGAAATTTGGAGGGAAAATAAGCCATGGTATGTTTGTGTGGATGAAATCTTGCTAAGTTTTGGATATTCAAAACAATTTGTTATTTTTGCCCAAACATTGTAAATTTAACATGAAAAACATACTTCAAACAATAATTATATCATTAATCCTAATATTGATATTAATACCTAGTTGCATAATTATTGAATATCACCCTGAGCATGATAAAGGAAGATATATGGGTATATGGGCAATAATGGAATCCGACTCAAAAATAATAAAGGATGACCTAACAATCAAAACATCTATAAATGACTTGGATTATCACGAAATAATAACAGATAACAACAATCAGATATTGAGCGATAAAACATGGACTATCGGAATTGATACAATAGAAAACGGACACGGAAGGTTCTTCAAGGACTGTGATTTGAATTTCTATGACGAAAATACTATTTACAAAATGTTCATATACAAACATATAGACACTGTTGAGAACACAGATACAATAATTATAACAACTATAAAGAAGAGATATGAAGGGGATTGGCAGATTTATAAAAAGGAAAATCGCCATGATAAGACCAAGATAGTGTTTACGATAAACCACACAGACATTGACACATGCCATGCAAAATATACATCAGACGGATTCGTTGAAGACGAAGTAATTCACAATGGCTGCTGGGGCAGTGGTGTTTGGACTTACGAAGTTGAAAAAATAAAAGGAGGTCTTAAACTTTCTGGAACGTTTGAGAATGAAAACGAATACGGATACGAGAACCTTGTGCTAAAGAAATCTTTTTAGCATGCACACTAACACTAATTAAAGCATAACATAAGTGTGAAGGAAGTAAATTTGATAGATAGTTTGTATGGCTGAAAAACGCTTAATTGATAATCATAATCTTCTCCAAAAAATTATCTTCGCAAAAAAATGTATATGAATAAAGTAAGAGAAATTCCCATAGAAGAATTCTTCCGCAATTCGGAAAAATCGTCGTTTGACATTTCGCCAGACGGCAAACATATTTCGTACATGGCTCCATACAAGTCGAGAATGAACATTTTTGTAAGTGGCATCGACTTGGCAGAACCGCATCAGGTAACTTTCGAGGAAGAACGCGATGTGGCCGGCTACATGTGGGCAAACAACAACCGCATCCTTTTCATGAAGGACGATGGTGGAGATGAGAATTTCCAGCTTTATGGCGTTGATGCCGATGGCTCCGATATGCGTCCATATACCAAGATGAAAGGTGTCCGCACTCACATTCTTGATGACCTCGAAGAAATTGACGATGAGATTCTTATAGAGACCAACCAGCGTATTCCGGAGATTTTCGACCCGTACAGACTAAACCTTAAAACAGGCGAAATGACAATGCTTGCCGAAAATCCGGGCAATATTCAAGCGTGGATGACCGACCATGACGGAAAACTGAGAATCGCCTACTCTATCGTTGATGGCGTAAACCAGGAAATGCTATACCGCGATACAGAGGACGAGGAATTCCGTCCTGTTATAAGGACATCATTCCGCGAAGATGTTTCGGCAATCGTCTTCACTGCCGACAACAAGAATGTATATGCTATTACAAACCTCGGTCGCGACAAGTCGGCACTTGTACTGATGAATCCAGCTACAGCCGAGGAACTTGACGAAATCTTCACCAACGATCGCTACGATATTTCTGGCATTGGATGGTCGAACCTTCACAAAAAGCTGACGGCAGTTTCGTATGCTGGTCACAAAGATACGGTACGGCATTTCTTTGATGCCGAAGCAGAACGCATCAACACAAGGCTTACCGCAGCCTTCCCCAACCATAAGTTTGGCACCGCCGCCACCAACAAGGCCGAGGACATGAGGATAATCTATGTTGGTAACGACCGCACCCGTGGCGCATACTACCTATACGATGTCAAGGCCGACAAACTCAGCAAGATAGCCGATTTGTCCCCATGGCTAAAGGAAGACGAATTATCGCCAATGATTCCTGTAGTTTACACTTCGCGTGACGGTTTGCAAATAGAAGCCTACTTGACTTTGCCAAACGGCTATTCGCTTGAGACAGCAAAAGGACTTCCTACCATCGTTATCCCTCATGGCGGACCTTGGGCACGCGACTATTGGGGCTACGATTCTGAAGTGCAATTCCTCGCAAATAGAGGTTATGCCGTATTTCAAATGAATTTCCGCGGTTCTACTGGCTACGGACGCAAGTTCAAGGAACTGTCGTACAAACAATGGGGGCAAACCATGCAAGATGACATTACCGATGGTGTCATATGGTTGATTGACAATGGATATTCCGACCCGAAGCGAATTGCAATATATGGAGGAAGCTATGGCGGATATGCAACCCTGCAAGCCTTGGTAAAAACGCCAGAGCTTTTTGCCTGCGGTGTTGATTATGTTGGTGTTTCAAATCTTTTCACCTTCATGAATACAATACCGCCATACTGGAAACCAATGCTTGAAATGATGTACGAGCAAGTCGGCAATCCCGAAACCGACAAGGAAATGCTTGCAGAGAACTCCCCTGCCCTAAATGCAGAAAAGATTGTCCGTCCGCTATTTATTGCACAGGGAGCCAATGACCCTCGCGTCAATAAAGCTGAATCAGACCAAATGGTAGATGCTTTGCGCAAACGAGGCGTAGAGGTCGACTATATGGTAAAGGACAACGAAGGGCATGGATTCCACAACGAGGAAAACAGATTTGAATTCTACCACGCAATGGAAAAATTCTTGAAGAAATACATGAAATAGGAAAAAGTAGGGGTTGGTTTGATAACTGCCCCTACTTTTTTAGAATTTGTTTAATACGTTCATAACCATTGCCGTCAAATGCATTTGAATTGATATACTGAGCACGAGGATGTCGTCCATTCTTATCTAGTTTTCTAAGTATAAATCGTTCTTTATATTTGCCATTTTGAAAAGAAGAAACACCCAACAACCTCTCCCATTCTGATTCACTGCGCATAACCACAAATATTGGTCCACCTTGCTTATCAAGCAAATATTCGATTAATTTCTTTGTGTATTGCTGAGTTGGCAAGTTCGTAAGCACTTTATTGCACGCTTCTGATGTATATGGCATCAACTGTATCATGGCAATTCTACGATTGAAATCACATTCTTCTATGCCTGTATCTTCGCGCAACTTCGCTAACATATCCACCCAATACCAATCTCCTAATACCTGAAAAGCCGTGTATAAATCTTCATCATCCCTCGATGGAAACATTGAATCTGTATCATGCGTCATGCGTTTATACCACTCATCATTCAATTTTGAACAAATTCTTGTTTGTTCCAGTAATAAGGCCACATCTTTATTTATGCGTTTTATATAACCTGGATTCAAACTAAGCAATATTACTCTCGCCGTAAAAGGATTTCCTAAAAATGGGAAAGGTGGAACATGTGGTTCAAATGCATATCTTGAGGCACGGTTTTGATTATAAGAATCAACTATTGACTTATCATCCGAATGAATCATATATTCGTCAGCATAATACAAATGGTTTTTATCCTTTGGATAAGCAAATCTTAACCATGGGTTCTGTGATTTCAACTGATTTTCTGTCATAATCATTTTTTATTCTAAATAACTATTTTTTACCTTTACGCCCTTTATACATATCACCCATCGACCCAATAACCTCCTTTACATGCTTTCGCAGCGAAACTGGTTCCAATACCTCAACTTGATTGTGCATATTGAGAAGCTCCTGAACCAATTCGTATGTTGGTTTAAGATTATACTCGAAGATAGCATATTCATCGGTTGACTTCTTATGGTTCTCCTTTTGCGAACTATGCAATGGAAGCGAGCGCAAGTAGCAGTCGCGATAGCCATATTCTGGTCCTTTGAATGCCTTTAAAACAACATGCTCAACCTTACCACTGATTATACTTACACCTATTATGCTGTCAAATACTACTTCAGGATTATTGTTTGGAAATTTGAATTTCTTATCAGTACATTCTACATTGTTTATCCTATCGAGAGCATAGATACGAATTCCACGCTCTGACTTTGCAAGAACATACCAACGTTGTTTGTATAGCTTTACGCAATGCGGTTCAATTAGGAAATTGCTTTCCTCCTTTCCGAAGCCTTGATGCCAGATGTGTATTTTTCGCTGGTCACGAATCGCTTCTATCATGGTTGTCAAGAACTTTTGTCCAGATGGTATATTTTCGAGCAAAATGCGTTTTTTCAACTGCTGACTTTCGCAGACAAAGTTGTGCAACGACATTGAGTTTAGCAACCAAGTCTTGGTAGAATCAGACTGGCTATCGTCATTGGTTATGAAGTAGCAATATTCGCCACATCCTTCACATTCGATATCAATGCCAAAAATGTCGGCAATGTCGTTGATGTGTCTCAGGAAAGTACGCTTACTCAGTTCAAGTCCTCCATCGCGTTCACCCCGTTGCCACGCATTATTTATATCCCTATATGTGACACGACCTCTTCTGCGGATAAAATCTATCAACCACACATAATTAGAAATCAATGATTTTGTATCCATTTTGCATTTACATTTCAATTTGTACTTGCAAACCTACAAAAAAGTTGCGACAAAAAATGACCGAAGTGTAAAAAAATAAAAGGCGAACTGAGAGTCCGCCCTTTAAAGAATGAGAGTAGAGTATATTTTTAATAAACTATAGTTACTGCACCCTTGTATGGTTCTTCATCATTGAACAGGTCGATTACATACATATATGTTCCAGCCGGAACGAAATGTCCTCTATAGCTTCCATCCCACGGCTCGGCATAGCCCTTTGACGAGAACAACTGCTGACCCCAACGGTTGAATATACGAACCTCGGCAGCTGGGAACATTTCTATGTTGACGATTTCCCATGTATCGTTTACACCATCTCCATTGGGAGTGAATACATTAGGAATACGCAAGCAGTCAACATCTACATCTGTCAAGATTACCGTTATTTCGGCAGACTTACATTGATTTCCGTCAACCACGCTAACGGCATATTCACCTGCCGGAATGTTCTGCATGTAAGAAACATCAGATCTACTGTTGTTCAAGTTATACAAGTACGGTTCTACACCACCGACAACATTAACCATAATCTTACCTGTACGGCTATTCCTACAGAATGGATCTTCGGGAACAATATTCATTTCTATCGCATCGGGCTGCGATACAAGTACCGGTTCAGCTACATCACAATTGTTGTTATCAATTACATGCAACATATAATAACCAGCACTCAAATTATTGAATACGCTTACGGTAGACTGTTCAACTAAACCTTCGATCATGTAACGATATGGAAGGACACCACCTTCGGCAGCTACTTCGATACGACCATTCTTATCGCCATTACACTTAATTTCACTTACTGTTATATCAACATTTATAGCCTCAGGAGCATCAAGTGTTATTGTTCTAGCGACAGAACATCCAGCAGCATCAGAAATTGTTACAGAGTAAGTACCCATGCCAATACCCGAAATTTCGTTTTCGTTGGTAGAGTTGCTCCAGAAATATTCGTATGGTGCCATACCTCCAAATGCCGACACTACAATACTACCGTCCCTAGAACCATGGCACAACGGAGCTTCGGAATAAACCTGAACATCCATTTCCTGCGGTGCTACAAGATTAACACCAGCCTGACCTGTACATCCCCAAGCATCGGTAACTGTAACCATATATACACCAGCAAAGAGGTTGTAAAGTTCAGGGGATACATTTCCAGTACTCCACGAATAAACAGCTGGCTGAGCAGCATTAGGACATACAGCAGCGACAGAACCATCGTTGAATCCGCTACAACTTATCGGTTGGGTAACAGATGCATTGACAGAAAGCATACCCTGCATCGAAATCTGGGCTTCGGCACTTGCCATACATCCGTTTGCATCAATTACTGTAAGTCCGTATGTTCCAACGCCGAGATTTTCATTTGTCATTTCCGTTACTCCATTCGACCATACATACGATTGATATGGCATTGTACCACCAATAATTGCAGCTGTCAATGCGCCCTGCGAAACACCGCAGTTAATGTCGCGTACGTTGATTGTTGGAACGAGTTCCGTAGGCTGAACAACCGCACATGGCAAAACAGCCGAGCAACCGCCATTATCGGAAACCGTTACCGAATATCCACCTGCTACAAGATTATGAGCCGTCATTCCAGTTTGTCCATCACTCCATTCGCAGAAGTATGGTGGATTACCGCCAACAGCTGTTACCGAAGCAGTAGTGCTACCACCATAGCACGATACGGCACCAACGGTAACTTGCGGAACAAATTCAGGAGCCTGAGTTATCGTTATACTAGCTGTACCTTCACAACCGTTTGCACCTGTTACTGTAACCACATACGTATCGGCCGCATATACAGTAGTAGTAGCCGTTGTTGCATTATTTGACCACAAATACGATTGAACAACACCATTAGCCGTCAAATCAATCGATGTTACAACACAGTTAAGTTCTCTACCAGGAGCACTTACCACATTGACGACTGGAGCATCGAAATTCTCCTGCAATGTTATGCTTGCAGTCGACTCACAATGGTTTGCAGAGGTTACTGTAACTATATATTGTCCACCTGCGGTCAAATCACCGTGATCGTCGCTACCGGTATAGTTGCTACTCCAAGCATATTCATACGGACCGTCAGCACCACTTACTATCAATGTAATTGGAATACGAGGATTATTACAATCGAGTGTGTAAATATCTCCCAAACCATTATTAATAGTTACCTGTGGGGTCGCGTGATTATCTGTAATTGTTATGGATGTTGTTTCAATACATCCGTTGAATCCTGTTGCTGTAAGGTAATATTCGCCAGCAGTTACGAATGTATTGGTCTGCGATGCTGGGTTTGTTCCACCCGACCACATATATGATTGGGCATTGCCAACAGCAGTTACAGAAACTCTAGACTCTGCACAATTCAATTCCAATCCATTTGGAGTATCGAAATCATAAAGTGTAGGCGGCTCCATATTGCTATCAATATATATTTGAGCAGAAGCCGTACATCCGTTACGAGCTGTAACTACAACACTATAATAACCTGGCGAAGTTATATACTGCTCTGGACCACCGCCCCAGAAAGCATTGCTCCATGCAAAACTATATCCACCCTGGGCAATTATATGTATCGAATCCAAATTACATGTAAGAACATCTTCTCCTGTAATATTATCTATTCTTGCATCAGGAGGAGTAAAGTTGTCGAGAATCTCTATGCTAACCTCATTTTCACATCCGTTAATACCCTGAACAGTAACAGTATAAATACCAGACTGTGATATTGTTATGGATTGTGAGAAATCTCCATTATCCCACAGATAGGTACCTCCGCCAACTATATTGGCAGTCAAGTCAACAGTTCTGTGAGCACAATCAAGTGCAGGATATGATGGTGTTATCGATGCCTGCGGTACTGTAAAATCTTCGGTTATAACAACATACGCAGTATTTTGACAACCATTCACACCTGTTGCTGTCACATAATATGTACCTGCAGCAGTCAAATCAATTTCAGCACCTATGTGTCCGCCTGTCCATTGATACGAAACACCTGTTCCTGTAGCTGTTGCGTGAACAGAAGTTGCATTACAATCAATCTGGTTGAATCCACTTTCGTTTCTTATCGAAACAGTAGGTGGTGTAAGGTTTTCCGTAATAGTTACCGAAGTTACAGCCGTACAGCCATTTGATGCTGTTGCAGTAACAGTATAAACACCTGTACTTTCAACTATGTTTACAGCTTGATTAGGATCTAGGCCACCCGACCATGCATAGCTAACTGCATCTCCTGTAGCTGTAAGTGTAAGATAAGATTGTGAACATGTAATATCTGTATTAGGAGCATTTATCTCCACATGCGGTCTGCCCATGGTTTCGGTTATATCTATATCAGCAGTAGCCGTACAACCATTATCTGCAGTTGCTGTAACAACGTATGTACCTATTGTTGTAAGTTCATTCGGTGCCTGGTTTGTGTATGAACCACCCGACCAACTATAGTAAACTACGCGATCAGAACCTACCGCTGTTACATTTATCGCCGACACATCACATGTAAGAACCGTTGTGCCTGTGTTATTAGTTATAGAAACAGTTGGCGTTGCGAAATCTGATGTGATTTCAATCTGGTCGACAGATGTACATCCATTAGGTGCAGTTGCTGTTACATAATAGATAGCTGCTTCTGTGAAAGCGTTGCCTGTACCAGTCAAGTTTTCACCACCAGACCACTGATAAATATCTGCATCAGTATCATCGATAAGAGAAACTGAAATCGAAGGTCCATTACATGTCAATACTGTCGTATTCGAGTTGTTTCCAATTTCAACATTAGGAGTTGAAATATCCTGCTGGATTTCAATCTGCTCAGTTGCGACACAACCATTTTCTGTAGAAGTTGCAGAAACATAATATACACCTGGTTCGGTTACCGAATAAGTAACACCTGTTCCAGGAAGAGTTCCTGCCTCATTATTCCACTCGAATGTTACAGAAACATTTGAACTTCCAGTGAGCGTTATTTCATCATTAGGTTCACCCAATGAATTACACATGAGTACCGTCCTAGGTGCATCAATTGAAACTTGTGGCAAGTTGCCATCGCTAGTGATTACAGATGAAGCCGATGCTGTACAACCATTAGGAGCGATTGCCACAACTGTATAAGTATTAGCTGACGAAACTTCTTGAGAATCCCAAGACAAGGTTGCGCCCAGAGTTGTCGTAGTAGCAACAAGTTCTATTGTTGGATTTGCACAAGTAATAACTCCAGTAGCAGGCGTGATTTGTACATCAGGAATGTCATTATCAATACCAACAGGCATTGATGTACTTGCCGTACAGCCATTAGCTGCTGTAGCTGTTACCGTGTATGTAGCTGGTTCGTGAACTGTATAGCTTGCCTCGTGAGGTCCCTGATACCATGCGTATGAAATACCCGTTCCTGATGCTGTAAGCGTTATATTCTGCTCGGCACAAGTCAATGTAGGATTATCCGGGCTTATGCTTACATCTGGCAAATCAACATCTTTTTCCAGATGTATTGTTGCCTCAGTAGTACATCCGTTATCAAGTCTAGCAGTAACTATATAGTCGCCGTTGGCAGGATAATTGTCGAGGGTTGCCACATTTGATGGTGACCATGTCATGGTTCCATTTCCTGTTGCGTTAAGCGTTATCGATGTAGTTGTACAATTCAAAGTTGTTGTAGATGGTGTCGTAATTGATACTGTTGGAGTATTGCTATCGCTTGTTATTTCAACCGATGCAGTAGCCGTACATCCGTTTTCTGCCGTAACAGTTGCCACATATACGTCCGGAGCTGTTACTGTCAGTGGATTGGTATTTGTTACCGTTGGTTCTGTCCACGACAATGTTGCTCCTGCAGTAGTGGTATGTGCTGTAAGTTCTATGTGATCAACATCACAGGTAAGCTCATCTGTATTAGGAGCATTTGAAATGCTTACATTAGGTATCGAATTATCAATACCAACTACAAAGTCAGCAGTTGTCATACATCCATTTGCATCTGTTACCGTTACTACATATGTTCCATTTGTGGTAAATGTATTGCTGGCAACATTTACTGAATTCGACCATGCATACGATGTTCCACCTGTTGCTGTTACTGTAATTTGCTGTTGTGTACAAGTGATAACATTGGATCCTCCTGCAGTGGTGTTTGTTATGCCTGCCGTTGGCAAAGGATAAACGGTTACAGAAACATTATCGTAATAATCGGTAAACGTTCCGCTATCGCTACAAGAGTTAGCGCTCAATGTTGCAGTATAAGTATATGTATCATCAGCTGTCGGTGTTACAGTTATGCGCTCGCCGGTGGTGGTGGTCAAGCCAGCTCCTGTAGTCGGACTAGCTGCCCATGTTACCGTATATCCTGTTCCAGCATTTGATACATGAGCCTGCAATACTACATTGCCGCCAAGGCAAGAGTTATTTGCTGAAACATCTATTTCTGGTGTATCACCGATTTCAACCGTCACAGAAGTTGTAACAGAACATCCGTTTGCATCTGTAACTGTTAACGAATACGATGTTTGAGCAGTAAGGTTCGGTGTTACGAGCACATCGCCTGCCGAGTTATCCGACCAGTGATAAGTGTAAGTTTCCAAACCGTTTGAAGGATGTGCCGTAAGTGTGGTATTTGTTCCGCTACAAATCGACAACGAACCCGAAATTGAAACTTCAGGACTTGTAGGCGTATTGCCAATTGTAATAGTCTGCTCGGTGTAGCAATCTGCCGATGTCGTTTCGTTTGTTATCCTTACGGTATAAGAACCTTCTTCAAGGTTGCTGAATGTTACTGCGCCACCAGTTGTTGTCTGGTTTGCCTGACCAGTAACGCTGACTGTATAAGTAGAACCAGCTACGCCACCAGCGAAATTGCTTACTGTTATTGTGCCGTTGTATGGTTCAACACACTTAGTATTATCGGTCTTAACAATGTCTGCAGTCGGTGTTTGAGAAACAGTGATAGTCTGCGAAACCGTAGCCACACAGTTGTTTCCATCCGATACTCTCAAGACATAAACCACATCTGCACTTCCAGGAGTTACTGTCGGGCTGACGCTGATTGAAGATGCTGTTGTCGATGCAGGCATACCTGCCGTTATGGTATGTGTTGCATCGCTTTCGGTAGTGCAAGTCCAACGATACTGGCTGAATGAAGCAGGATTAGCAGACAAGCTTACCGATGAGCCGTTGCATATTGCATCATCCGAAGCATTGATAGCAACATCTGGGGTATCGTAAATTGTTATCGAAACCGCAATATCATCGTTGCTACATGGAGCAGTTGCACCTGTGGTTGTAACCGAGAAATCGAAAGTTCCCGTTTCTGTTGGTGTTCCGCTCAATGTCAGCGTATGAGCAGTATTGTCAAGTTGCGACTGAACACCTGCCGGCAAAGTTCCATCAACAGAAAGTCCTGTTGCTCCACCTCCGTAAGTGAATACAATATCGCTCATGCTTGTTCCGAGGCAGAAGCTCTGAGTTGTATTACCAGCAACGTCCAATTCAACGCTTTCGCTAATAGTTATTGTACCATACTTTTCTTCTGGCTTACAAGGAGGTATTATACCTGTTGTTGCCACAGTGTAATTGAATGTTCCTGTTGCTGTAGGTGTTCCATAAATAGTTACGGTATGTGCTGTCGTGTTAACTGTAAAGTCCAGACCAGCAGGTAATCCTGCTCTCAACTGAGACTCATCGATTCCTGTTGCTCCTCCGCCGTATGTGTAAACAATGTTTGTGAAAGTTCCAGGCAAACAAATGCTCTGATTGTCGGTACCGCTTGCAGATGACAATACCAGGGTTGCATTTGTTGAAATAGATATTGTACCAGTTAGCGATACGTTTTCGCAAGGTTCTTCTACTCCCGTTGTAGTTATGGTATAAGTATATTCACCAGCTTCGACATTAACAGAAGGCGAACCCGAAATCGTCACGACATTGCCAGATACCGATGCTGTTATACCATCGGGCAAATCTGTTACAGTTGCACCTGTTGCTGTTCCACCGAATGAGTACTGGATATTATCGTTCCAAGGTACTTCGATACACAATACGGCATCTCGCGATGTAAGCGGAGTCAATGTTGCAGGATTGCTAATATTTACTGTGGCCGTAGTACTTACATTCTGGCAAGGTGTTGTTGCTCCCGTCGTTGTAACGGTAAATGTACCTTCTGCTGTCGGGGTTCCGCTAATAGTCAACGTGTGAGCTGTTGTATTTTGGCTCTGTGTAAGACCTGCTGGCAAGTTGGTTGCCGTAGCTCCAGTTGCACCGGTATATGTGAATACCATATCTGTTATTGCTGTTCCCGCGCATACCGTTTGCGGTGAAGTACCCGAAGTAAGAGTAATTGTTGCAGGATCATTTATCGTAATTGTACGAGTTACAGAAATGTTCTGACATGGCGATACTGCACCTGTTGTAGTCACTGTATAATCATAAGTACCAGAAGTCACAGTCGGTGTACCCGAAATCACTATGGTATGGTTAGAAGTGTTAACGTTGAACTCCATTCCTTCAGGAAGGTTGGTAACAGCAGCACCGTTTGCGCCTCCGCCGTATGTAAATACGATATTGGCTGAGCCACCGCCATTACACAAAGTTTCGCTACCAGAAGTATACTCTAGCGTTGGCTGAGGATTTACAGTTATGGTCATTGTGGTTATTGTTGCACACTGTCCAAAATCAGGAGTAAATGTATAAGTGTTTGTTCTATTTGTAATTGCAGGTGACCAAGATCCTGTTATGTTATTCGTAGAAGTAGTTGGCAAGGCAGAAACTGTTGTTCCCTCGCAATATGGACCAGCTTGGGTAAAGGTCGGAACAATATTACCTTCGTTTACTATTATTCGGCCAGTAACAGTTTGTTCCGTACAACGAAGTCCAGCTTGGCTTACAGTAGTAATAGTATAATTATAGGTATTATGCGTTGTAGGAGCCCCTGATATAGTAACAGTATTTCCAGAAACGGTCATTGTAACGCCATCGGGCAAACCGCTTGCTGTTGCACTTATAGCAACACCGCCCAATGTATATACAATATCTGTCAAATCAACGCCTTCGCAAACTGTCTGGTCTTCGGCACCAGAAACATGAGTTATCGTAGGAGCCACTGCTGTATATCTAAGAGGAATTTCCGTTGTACAGCCAAGATTATCAGATAGGATAATATTGCAACTCTGTTCGCCATTCGTTGCTGTCTGGGGTGCTATTATCAGATTGTTTCCACTTTCGGTAGCAATGTTTCCGCAATCGGTAGAAACACTTTCAAAATCAACGGTGTAGTCCCAGTTGCTAGGCAACAAGTCCTCGGAAAGAGCAATTTCCCATTCGAATACATAGCCGTTGTCCAAGCCCCAGCTATCGCACACAGAAATTGACCAAGTTCCGTTAAGCGGACATCCAATTAGGTTGGAGAAACTCTGGAACGGCTGATACATTTGCGTTCCTGCATCTACATTGGATGGCAATACATGGTATAAAGTTCTAGATTCATCAGAACCATTATTATATATATCAGAAGGATTTGCCATGTTAGCCAAATCATATACATATCCTACAGTAGTATATTGCGAGCTACTTGTCCATGCATAGTCATAACCAACACCTGGCAGGTTATGAGGATCACTACCATCACATATCTGTGCAGAAGAAAGGGATGATGACTCACTAATATCATAGAAATCTGGTTCTCCAAAGAATATTCTTCTATATGAACTGGTTTCCTGATATGAAGAAACTACGCCATTTCCACCATATACATTATCGAGGAAATATTGTGCAGCTTCCTGCGACGAGAAAGAGTATGCATTTGCCTCTGTTCCAGTATCACGTGAAAGCCATACAACATAAAAAGTATCACCAGAGCTACCAGAAACAACGTATCCTATTACACTATACAAATATGTACCACCCGAAGAAATATTCCACACACCAAAATCATAACCAGGATAATAACGCGATAGGAAATCATCAATAAAGTCATAAGCATCAGAAGCACTACCGAAAGAAGCCAGATAGTAAGTACGTCCATCTTGTGTATATGTATCATTCTGATCTTCATACAATTCCTCTATTCCCAACATATACATTCCCGTATACCAGCTAGTTGACGATGAACCTATATGCCAACGAGTAGTAGTTGTTCTGTCGGGCCAAACATAGGTATACGGATCAATTGCATTATCACTATAAACGCCACTAGTATTATCACTACTAAAATAGTCGGGAAGTATTATTGCAGAACGGCGGACACCATTATGCTCTGGACAAGAAATCTTTATCTGTACATCGCCGATAAATGAATGTTCTGTGTTTAGCCTGATATACTTTATTGCATCTGTATTTGTTACCACAGCACCATCGTCAAAATCGTAGAATGTAACATCAGATGTATAGCACTGAGTTGTACAATTTATACCGTCAGGGATAAAAGTGGTTTCGGAATGGCCAAGAGAAGTTTCGATTGTATGTGGCTCGGAATTGACCTCAATATCAGAACCATTTCCACCGATGGTAATTTGACGGCTGTCGCCGACACAAATCTGGCCAAGGGCATATTCGGTAAGGTTTGTTGTAAGACCACCCGAAACACGGATTCTACCGTATGCCACAGAAGAACATTGTCCTTCGGAAACCGTAAGCGATACATCGTAGCCCTGCACATCACCTGGAGTATATGATGCATTCTGTGTATTTACAACATACGGTTCGACACCGCCATGAGGATTAATGCTCCACCTCCACGATGGATTGGTGTAACCTGTCTGCGTACCACCCATATTGACGCCATGACCAAGACATGCATCGAAATAATATCTGTCACCAATGACTTCGGAGTAACCTGTCATTGCAACTGTTGCATCGGGGCAATCTATTTGGCACTGAGGAGCATTAATATATGTTATTCTCTCGCAATTGGTGGTCGAGGACATGAATGTAGCCGTTATAGTATGCTGCTGATTATTGCCAGGTATTCCTGTCAGCGAATATGAGATAGGGCTAACAAAAGGCGGTGTAAATACCTGCGACACATTACCGTCTGATATTGTCAGTGTACCATCTACAGGAGGATCGGTAAAGTTTATATTACCGCTCACCGAGAATGTTCCCCCAGAACACTCACTGATATACGGAGTAGTAATACTCGTTATATTACAGTCGTTAACTATGGTACAGTCTGAACGACCAGCGCCAGGATCATTGATATTGGTCTGGTTCATTGTTATTATACCCTCACATCTCGAATAGTTTGCAACTACCACCACATAAATTTGTCCCTCCTGTGCATTTGTAATTTGCAGATACTCATCATGAGAAATAGAACCTCCATAGTCAACAAGATTTCCGCTTGGCACAGCCAATGCGAACATACCATTAATCGCAGAGGAAGTAGTTGACGATGTCGGTGTAACGCCATTATACGAAGTGCCGTAGTATGTGGCATAATCATCATCGTAATAATACGAGTAGCTCGTACCATTTGTCAAGTCATTTTCTCGGTCGCAGGTAACATCGTCAAAAGGTCCCCAGCAAGCGAAATCGACATCCCCACAATCGGAATGAATTGTCATGTGGATAGGACCGGATTGTGAAATACGCAGGAACCACCATGTAGGACTATGTGTAAGGTAAGAACCGATTCCGCCTTCAGAGTCATCATCAGTAGCACTAATTGTCAAATCATATCCTGTGTTGTCGTTTGAAGCACAAAAAGCCATAGCCGACTCACAATCACCGCTACCAGTAATCTCTTGAGGCTCATCTGTATAACGAGCATAAAGAGTTACATCGGCACAACCCAAATCGATAGTAGTACCGGCTAAATATTGGGTTCCTGTACCATTCGAAGCTGTATTCCAACCGAGGAAAGTCGGCAATGATGAACAGGTTGGTTCTGTTGATGTAACTGTTGCAGACATCCCAGTTACACTAGCAGGAGCAGCACTTGCCGTACCTGTACAAGCTGCAGTAGTATTATATGTCAACCTGTGCGATGAACCTACAGTAACTGTATAAGAACCTACTGCAGAACAATAACCGCCTGCCGAACCTAATCTCGCCGTAATAACTGCAGTACCTACTGAATGTGCTGTTACAACGCCAGTTGACGAAACTGTTGCCACACTCTCATTTGATGACGACCATGTAATAGTACCCGATGAACTACCACCACTAATTACCGGATTCTGAGTATACGTTCCCGTACATCTTGCTATATTTACATTAGAATTGGCAAAGGTCAAAGTGCGAGATGTACATTCATCAATGCACAACTTGGTATTCGGATAATTTGAATATAAATTTCCTGTTGGTGGAGCAGATGGATCCGGATTGGTTCCATCACTAGAATAGTACAGAACAGAACCGCTAGATCCAGATGTATAATTGAAAGTATATGACTGTCCATTATAAGCACCTGAATTATCATCTATTGCAATGACCAAGTTACTCGTTCCGTCATAACTGAATGATTGTGACAAATTAAATGTATTCCATCCCTGAGTTGTACAATTAAGAGGTCCAGAATATACAAGCGTCAAATCCGACAGAGGAATCCAAGACGTTGTCGAGCCAAAAGATGCGACTGAGGTCAACCCCATATATATATTTACATTCGTCTTGCTAGTCATTGCCGTTGTATAGCAATACTGGAAAGCTATTGAACTTATTTCTCCCGCTGACGAATAATTTGACATTGGTAATATATACTGATAATAACCATAATTGTACCAATTGTTAACCGGTCCGTATAAATACGAACAAGATGTACCCTCTCCAACCACCAAGCATCCGTCGGTTACATTAACGACTAAATACAAATCTTTAGAGCAATAGGTAGAATTTGATGGAGTGTAAGTTATTCTTATCGTTGCTGTACCAGCAGACACTGCAGTTACCAAACCACTCGAACTTACCGTTGCAACACCTGTTGCATCCGAAAAATAAGAAAGTGTTCCCGAAGGAGATAGCGAATTGGACAGGTATGTAGAAATATTAAAGCTTCCGCCTTGTGCAATATTCACTGTAGGCTGGCTGAGCGAGAAATTACCAGATGGTTGTGTACAGCAACCTTCAGCAGTTATTGTTGCAACCCAACCATCATCAACATTCGAAACATCAGAATACCAATAAACAGTCATTGTTCCTGATGTTGCTGTTACCGTGGGGGGTAATGAGGAGCCACTTACAGCACTTATTAATGTAGTTCCTGAAGTAGTACCATCATAAACCGTTATCTTATCATACGTTGATTCTGTACTATATTCGGAGAAAGACAATGTAATATTACCTGTTGAAGTAAAAGTGGCTGTCATTCTCTCGCTATTAGTGTAACTACCATTTTCTCCTCCAGAATCGTAAAAACAATAAGTAGTTCCACATGCGATTTGCTGATTAAGCCCATCTCTCATTATCAACGAAGCCGAGCATTCAGTAGGAGTAGGCTCCTGTCCTCCTCGTGTGGTAAAACTAAAGTCATCCAAAGCCAAAATAAATTGATTATTGGAAGTAAGTTTTACTGCAACATACTTAGTTCCTGCGGGAAAAGAATTACTATACAATTCCCACGATCCCGATGAAGCCGTTATCACACTTCCCCATGTAAAGCTTGATGTTTGAATATTACTTGTAGAATAACCAACTTGAAATGTTTCATTCCAACTTGTACTTGCATTTTTATAGTAAAACTCAACATCCACTCCATCACCTGTACCCTGAAGACGTGGAGATATTAAGTACTGTGGAGGATTATCATTCCAATAAAATGCAAAACCATATGACCCAGTTCTTTTGTATGTAGAACTAATTCCAGAGCTGGAATTACAATTTGTCATTGTCCAACCTTCTGCAGATAAATCGTTATTTTCGAAACCGTATGAATAAGGTAGGGATTGCTGTCCCAAAACATTTACATTCCAAGTAATGCAACAAACAAAAGTCAATACTGCCCACAATATACGAATAGGCATTACCTTATTGATAAATATATGGTAAATATTTTTCATAGCCGTATGTTTTATTTGTTATTACTGTTATTGTTATATTTTGCAGGAGAAACCTGCTCGGTGTTCTTGATGCTCTGGTTTTCCTCAACTGATTGCTGTTTTACAGGCCGTGGTTCAGCCTGCATCGCACGCAAACTGCTTGATTTTTTTTCAGGATTACTTACCTGCGAAACTCTCATTTCGGACGAAGACGAAACATTTGCCACTCCGTCGTTTGCCTTATGTGGCGTTACCTTGACATTAGAAGGCTGCTTTTCGTAGTCCTGAGGCGATGGTGGCGGATAATCACCGATCTTGTCCTTGTACTCTTTCAAAGCATCATTAACTGCATCCACTATCATATCCGGCTCTATATTTTGCAAAGCCTCGTACATGAAAGTTTCGCCATTCCTCATTATTATTACCCTATTTACATCCGGATTTTCGAGTACCATCTTTGTAACGAACTCACGCATTTCGGGCGAGTTTGGAAATCCAGCCATCTCAAAATATGTGATACGAGTACCGTTATCATAAAACTTAGTTACCCCACTATCCGTAAGCTTAACCTGCGAAAAAACAGGCATACATATAGACATAATCGCTATGCCCAAAATAAGTTTTAATAAATATCTCTCCATACTCTACTTCATTAATAGTCAACTAATAATATACAATTCTACTCTATATCTTCTTGCAATTCAGAACCATATAAATATAGTTACAGAATCAAAGACCAAATTTAGTCAAAGATTTTTAAAATGCAAAATAAATTTTAAATATTTTTTAAGATTTGCAAAACTACCTTTACAAATAAACAATATTGACCCTTATAAAAAGCGGGCATAAAGACTCAACTTTTATACAATAAAAAATAGCGGCGCAATGCATTGCGCCGCTACAAATTATTCATTACTAAATATTTATTCCACAACAAATCTTTCGATCAATACCTTATCGCCCGAAATAAACCTTGCAAAATATACACCAGGTTTCAGGTCGTGATAGAATTCCATTGTCATTCCTTCGTCAACATAAACATCGCGCTCCACAAGGATGGCTCCAGCCGCATTTACAAGCTGATATACCACATTGCCGCTTATTCCTGCAAAGTCAACCATGAAGCGACCATCGTTAGGATTCGGATATAGCGATGCCTTCATGCTGACTTCATCTTCTATATCTACCGCTATATGCCTGAATGTAACATGGAAAGTGTGGTTGGTAGCTACATCAACAAATTCGTATGTATTTCCATCTGGAACAATATACTCTCCATCAACGAAAACGCTATCGATTTCATATCCAATATACGGATTGAAGGTAAATACCTGAGTAGCACCTGGCTCTACCTCAACTTCTCCCAACGGTGAAAGTTCGCCATGAGGTCCTGCTGTTGCCATTATGAAATATACCAAAGGCCTGAATGAAACATAAATGTAATGATTTTCTGTCACATTCTCAAACCTGTAAGTATTGCCTTCCGGCAAGAATCCCTGTCCATCGACAACAACCCTATCGAGCATATACCCGTCGTTAGGAACGAATGTAAATTCGATGTCGTCGCCATTGAGGACATACTGGGTTCCGTTAGGACTGATAGAACCATTTGCTCCCGAAACAGCCGTTATCGACCACATCGGCAACAAGTCGAAGTTAACCCTAACAACATGGTCTTCAAGAACATTCTGCAAAGTATACGAATTATCTGAGAACTCGACACTTATGTTATCGACAAGCACTTCCGAAACAATATATCCTACACTAGGTGCAAAAGTGAATGTTATGTCGGAGCCTTCGTCAACCATCTGCTCTCCAGATGGGCTTATGCTTCCGTGCTCACCAGCAATGGCAGTTACCGTATGCTTGTATGCCTCGAACGATGCCGAAATAGTATGGTCGGAAATAACATTCTCGAACTGATACGAATCGGCAACATCTACAGCTTCGCCATCGACAATCAAAGATGAAATGTAGTAGTGTTCATCTGGTATAATCTGGAAAGTCTGGTTTTCGCCATCAACAACGCGAACCCTACCGCTTGGCGATATAATTCCGTGCTCACCAGCCGTTGCTGTAATTTCATGCCTAATTATATTCATAGGTATAAATATCGCCACTACTGCATGGTCGGATGTTATACTGTCGAATGAATATGTATTGCCCTCAACCTCTTGTACCATATTATCAACCAAGAGATTGAGCAGTTCGTATTCCTCTTCGGGCACAAACTCCAACGTGAGGTCGTCGCCATGATTTACAGTTATCGAACCGCTTGGCGTAATAGTTCCGCCTTGTGCGTATGCTACTACTGTATATGTATTTATGGCAAACTCAGCATGTATTGAATGTTCCGCCGTGACATTTACAAAAGTATATATGCCACTGGAAACAGCGCCAGGAACAACCTCGCCATCAACAGTTACCGACTCGATATGGTATCCAGCATCAGCAACAATATGGAAAGTCTGGTCGGATCCGTTTGCCACCGAAACATCACCGTTCGGTGTTATAATACCATGTTCACCAAACGAAACTGCAATCGGATAATATACATTCTCTACAAATGAAACACGCACTGCATGATCTGCCGTAATATTCTCGAAAGTATAATTGTATCCGTTTGCAATAAGTTCTTCCATTGCATCTGAACCATCAACAACAAACTCATGAATGAGGTAGCCTTCCTCCGGAATTACCGAAATTGTGAGACTTTCGCCATCCTCTACAACTATATCGCCACTTGGGGTTACAATGCCATTAGCACCAGCAACCACACGAACAGTATGGTAAATAATTTGGTCGAAAGTTGCATGTATTGTATGCGATGCATCTACATTCTCGAAAGTGTAAATGTAACTTCCCTGTTCCAGTTGCTCGGCAATACCATCCACAATCACATCGCCAGGGCGATATCCCTCATCGGGGATTATTACAAACGATACTGTATCGCCACGGTCGGCAGACGTAACACCTTCGGTAACAATACTACCACCTTCGCCAGCCGATGCCGTAAAGGTAAAGCGCTCTGTAAATGTTGCTACCAGTGTATGTTCTGCATTCACGTCAGCAAGAGTGTAGATTCCGTCAACAACATCATCCGAAACATCTTCACCATCAAGCATCAATGAAAGCAAATCGTTGTATTCATCGGGCATAATGACAAATTCGGCGCTTTCGCCAGGAGCAACCTCGACCCTGCCATCAGGAGAAATAGAGCCATTTCCAACCGATGAAACATTTATCACATAGTCGGAAACATAAACTCTGAAATCATCGATATACAAGCGATACATATTTGGTTCCGACTGACATACAATTGCAATTTCTACAAGCTGTCCAGCAAAATCTGAAAGGTCAACCGGTCCGTATGTCTGGTATGTTTCGTTGGTTACAGTCAGCGAATCCAATCTAACAAGGCCATTATTTTCAGTTCCAACATACACCGAGAAAGTTTCTGGATAAGAGAAATTGCCTGCCCTGTACTTGAACTCCATCTTGGCATTCTGAAGAATCTGCAACACAGGTGAAACAAGATAGTCATCTGCTTGATTTGTGCGTGAGAAGTTGTAAACGGCCTCGCCATTTGCGATAGACCAAGTCCTATTATCATAGTTGTTACTATATATTTCCCAGCAATCATCAGCAGAGAAATCCTGCTCGTACGGGAGCGGGAACACGCCACAAGCAGTCTTTTCCGTCCAGCCTGTTGCACCGCAATTCGACTGAACATATATATAATAGTAGGTATAAATATCCAAACCATTAAATACCGACTTATGATTCGAATTAGGTTCAATCATGCCATCGAACAAGTCTGCTGTTTCAAATTCAGGATCAATAGGCCGAGAAGAAATCTTCAAGTTGTATGAAGTTTCGTTGTTCGCCTGGAATAAATACATTACTGCAGAATCGTTATAGACATAGAAATATACATCATCAGCATCCGGATTCGGACAGTAGTTTTCATCAAGACCAACATTTACTGTCCAAGTCTTTGATGTTACACCATCCTCGGCAGTAACTATATATTCGACTGGTTCCGAGAAATTTCTCCACCGGCCAGAAGGCACATTGACAGTTGCATTTTCCGAAATTGTGAAGGTCGGAATATAAGACATATAGTTAGATACTTCAGCGACAAATACCGATATGGTAGCATTTTCCGAATCAATAATCGATTCTGATGTCTGCTCTGGAATTTCGAAGGTAAGGATTTCCGCTTCCGTGCTCATTGGTCTCAACAATATATTGTCGATTGCACATTCGCGGTAGCCATCAAATACAAAGTCGAACTGACCGATTCCCGAATACTGCGGAACAGCAACAAACATTCTCTCCATTCCGTTTTCGGCAGCATTCTGTACAGAAATACTACTTATAGTTTCAGTTGTCTCGGTAATAAACTGCACGTGCAGCAAATCCGATTGCGAAACATTCAGTGTCGACCGCTTGACATCGAACTCAAGCATATATCTTTCGCCAGTGAAATTGAAACTCGGCGACAACAGATGCGTAACGCTCTGTCTCGAACCTGTTGGCTTGTAGGCAGCACCATTGCTTACCGACCAAACCATATTTCCATTGCCAGTCGACTTCCAGCAATCGGGCAGTGTGCCATCAAGCACTGCAAAGGTTTCGCTATACGGCAAATCAAGTGGCAAGCAGTTGGTTGTAGCCTCAATGGTCGTGCTATACCAGTCGCTTTCCATTCCTGCAACGCACACACCCTGAATCTCTGCCGAAATGCTATAAGTTACACCAGACTGGAGTCCTGTTAATGTCAATTGAGGTTCGTCAACCGAAGTTTCAACCATATCGCCACCATTGAGCGAATATCTTACTGTCCAAGTTCCCTGAATTGCATTTGCATCTGACCAAGTCAAAACGACATTGTTCTCGCCCTCCGACTCAACAACAAGATTGCTCGGGGCAAGACAGTCAACTGTCTTCTCTACTTTCAGATTGTCAACATATACTCCACCTGCATTGTTTGCCTTTCCGACAAGTATCACATAGCTAACACCGACCAATCCCCTTGTATTGAACGAGTAATTATACCAGCCAGGTTCTAATTCAAGGTCAACACCGTCACTTACAACCTGATAATTCTTCGATACAAAGCCAAGCAACTGCGGATTTCCGTTAATGACATCGGGATAAGAGTTCACCCATATCTCAACGCCTTCGCCCTCCGAAGCCTCCGACGTTGCTGAGCGATATACATCAAGGCTTACATCGTAGCCGTTGAGACTTTCGGTAAAGAGCAATCCCAACGATACTAGATTGTGAACAGAACCTGCCTTGGCATCGGCAAGCATAGCCTTAGGTGTTGAGTTGTCGCCAGTAACAGAAGCAGAACGCATCCATGCACCGTTTGCATAGCCAAGTCCAGCTCCAGAACCTGCAGCAGTTCTTTCCTGCGACCAGCACAATGGCGGGAATGTTTCTCCATCAAAGTTCTCAACAAACGGGAACTCCCTGACTATTGTACATTCGGTAGTAATATCCAGTTCGGCGAAATCAGAATATGAGCCACCACATATCGAACGCACCCTTACATTGTAGGTGGTCGAATGTTGCAAACCTGTCAATGTCAAAGTTGGCTCATCAACGGTAAGCGAGGTGTATTGCGATTCACCGTCCCTCTTGTACTGAACCTGCCACTGCGACATATTAAATCCTTCCCACGACAATTCTGCATCAATATCGGTGATCTCAACAACTGCCAAATTCTCTGGCATCTGGCAGGAACCAATAGTAGATGTTGTGATTTGCGTCCAGTTGCTATTGCCTGTCGTACCACAATTAGCACGGACATAAATGTCGTAGCGTGTTGATTCCTGAAGTCCTGTAATTGCGTAGTTCGGTTCACTTACAACAACTTGCGTACCTTCAGTATCTATATCAAAGCCTTCCAAACCATATTTCAAAGTCCAGTTGTCGCCAACATTGTACGATGTCCAAGCAACATCAAGTTCATTCTGCAACCTTGTTGCGTGCAAATCGTCAACATCATAGCAATTTGCTATCCGCGTTATCTGAATCTGGTATTCCAAATATTCGGTATAGGTATCAACTATCACAAATGAAGAACCAGCCGGCAAGTCAACCGTCAAGGTTTCCGAGCCGGAAATATCTGTCTTGTAGTCAACGATGTACGAAGCAAGCGTTCCGCACGAATTCATTACAAACACATTGAATATATCCGTAGTCGAAGAAACAGATATATTAAGCCTCATCATATATGGCAAGTCTATCCTATATACAGCATCGTTACCTTCAATCACAAGCGGATTCTCAAGATTATAGGTATTGTACATATTGTACAATCCACCAGTAGTAGATGAATGTGAGTATGGCAAATCGTTCTCGGCATCAACAACATACGGATTAATGCAGTCGGCGCCAAGCGGAGAATCACCATAGACGACATTCACAGTCCAGTTCTTAATAGAACGGTCCTCGGCTGTTACAACAAACTGCCGTGGCGACGAGAAATTGTAAGTAGTGCCAGTAGTGTGATTGATTGTTGCCAGATTTGATAAAACAAATGTCGGACTTAATGCACTAATATCGTACATACGGCTGATAACCGCATCAACAGTTGCATTTCCAGAATCGATGTCAACGCTTAACAAACCGTCAGTCCAGAACGAAAGTATTTCTGCCTCAGAAGAAACAGGAAGCCTATTCGCAATTACCATCCACTCCTGTTCGGTGCCGTTCTCGGCTGTCACAACGTAAACGAACGGAGTGTTAAGTTCGATGTACGTATCCGATTCGGGACTTATGGTAGCTGCATCAGACACCACTACCGAAGGCTTGACAGCGCCCAAGTTCATAGAATACGGAACACTGCATGTTACAGTATGGCTGTCTGTGTCAATTTCAGCGTCAATCATACCAGGAAACATAAACGAAATTATATCGTTTTCCTTTGACAACGGTACAATTGCAAGATTATCAACTGCAGCAGGAGGATTGTATGTGTAAGAATAACCAAACTGATTTTCCCATAAGAAGACCAGATAATAATCTCCTTCGGAAAGCATTGCTACATTACTCGAATAACGCTCCCAGTCTACACGATATTCTAATTTCTCAGCAACATAAATCCATGAATTCGAACTGTTATAGCCACTGCGACCTGTAAACGTAGGATTTGCCGATGCTGGCACAACATACACTCTCAAGAAATCACTACTATTGCCATAACACTTCCAGTCGAACGAAACATTCGCAACCGTCATTTCGTCGATATGGAACTTACAATATGCGTATGAATAACCAGTAGAAGCACAATTGTATGTGTTCGACATTCCTCCATTTTCCGAAACATATAGCGACCTATCGCCACTTTGTGCAGTAGCCGTTCCCACATACCAGCCATTGGTCTGGTTGCTGATATTCCAGCCATCAATTTGGTCACCTTCAAAGTTTTGATAGTATGGCAAAGTCACCAATGCATTTTCTGGCGTCTGGAACACATATTCCACCCATTCGCTAGTTTCGCCCAATGCACAGTTAGAAGATATGTATGCGTAATATGTCTGTCCTGCCGAAAGCCCCGACTTAGGATAGTAATTAGCAGTAATATTTATAATGTCGGCCGAAGCAAGTTGAGCGTCTGTCATTGCCGACTGCGAAATGTAAATATTATAGTTGTCGTACTGGTATGGTTGTCTCCAGCTAAGGAAAACAGAATTCGGATTTACCACAGCAGAAATTCCATACGGAGGTTCACAAGGTGGCAAAGTAGTAAAGTCGGATGCTCTAAACCAAATACCTTGGTCTGAAGCAGAGCAGTACGACCTTATGTATGTATGGTAGGTTGTATTCTCATCAAGCCCTGTTACTGTATACGGACTCGAAGATACAAGAATTGGAGCTTCTGAAGCCGACTCTGGAGAATCAGCTTCGGTAACAAGAATCTGCCAACGCGTAGCAGGTCCTTCAGTCGACCACGATACATCAACAGAAGTCTTACCTACATTGTATACATCAACATTACCATAAAATACACAGTTGGTTATATACGATACACTTATATTATCAACAGCTGCCGGAGGATCGTGCCTATCGCGATCATAATTCTGCCAGTTAAATACCAGATAATAATCTCCAGATGTAGTAATATTCAAATCATAAGTATTTGTCTGCCAGTTTGTTCCAGCACCAGACACATAAGCTTCAGACAGAGCCGCTGAAGGTGTAGACGACAAAGGTATCCATCCATTAGGAATTACGCCATTGTCCATGCCGTTGGTATTTCTCGCAGATAAATCCGGATTTAATGATACAGGAACAAGGAATGCCCTCAAGCAATCCGAGTAATAACGACCATAGCACTTCCAATCGAACTGCACCCTAACTACGCCAGTATGGGCTACATTCAAGCGACAGTATGCATACGAACTGCTATATCTATAATTCGCATAATTATTAAGATACCCATAGGTGTAACCATTATCTAACGATATGTAAAGAGACCTTGTACTCTCGCTGGCGACAGCACTTCCGCAATACCAAGCTCTATCATCGTTGTTTATTGCCCAGTTTTCCATCACGCCATCCTCAAAGTTCTGAGTATAAGGCAACGGCATAGCATCCAATTCCGGTGTCGTAAACTGGTAATGTACCCATTCACCGTACTCGCCATTACCGCAGTCGGTAGCAGCATATACGTGGTAGGTATGCCCTGGTGTCAAATCATAATAATACTTATATCTTACCTCACAGTCTGTGTATTCCTCACTTGCAAGTTGCGCATCCGTTTTCTCTGTTTCGGAAAGCACCAAGCGAGTACCAAGCCTATCGTACACAGTATACCACATCACTTTCGCCGAAGTTTTGGAAACCAAGACGTTGAAATCGTAAGGCGGCACACAAGGCGGATATGTTTTGAACCATATATAATTCCACTCGCTATAGTCCGATTCGGAACATTTTGCACGAACATACGCATAATATTCGGTATTAGGTTCAAGTTCATTTATAGTTGTTGAAGTAGTGTTTACCAATATTGGTGTCTCAGTAGCATTTGACGGATTGTCGGCCTGCGACACAAGCACCTCCCACTGGGTAGCAGCCTCATCAACATTTGTCCAACTCACCGTTACCCAAGTCTGTCCATAAGCATCTACACTTACATCCTCAACTGACAAACACGATGGCAAAGTCGAGAACGACCCGCTAATCCAAATGCCCTTGCTCGACTCTGAACAATAAGCTCGCACATACACGTTATAATCAGTTCCTGAGGCAAGATTGTCAACTGTTATAGAAGTACCATCCACAAGAATAGGTGTTTCTGTCGCCTCGTCGGGATTGCTTGCCGTAGTAACCAAAAGCTCCCACTGCGAAATGTCATCGCTGTCGCTCCACGAAACTACAGCCGAAGTCTTGCCAACATCGGAAACACTTACATATCCGTCGTATATACAAGTAGAAACAACCGATACACTTAGATTGTCGATTGCAGCAGCTGGCGGATAACCTCCGCCATAGTCGTTACACCAATAAAATACCGCATAATACAAACCCTCACTCAATGTTACATTTTTTGTAAGCGTATTCCACGAATCAGACCCACTCAACTGTCCATCATCGAGAACAACCCATCCGCCAGGACGGGCCCAAGAGTAGTAACCTATTCCGTTAGTCTCTCCAGCGTGTAACGATGGATGCGCCGGCACAAAGAATGCTCGCATATAATCGTAATTGCTTTCCCCATAACATTTCCAGTCAAACGTAATATTTACAATACTCGTTTGTTCCAGATTAAATGTGAAATATGCGTATGAAGAAGTTGTTGTATGCGTATAACTATTGGAAACTCCCATATCGTCGGAAATATACAGGGAACGCAAGCCACCGTTGTTCGTAGCCCTTCCTACATACCACCCGTTGGTTCCATTTTCAAACGCCCAATTGGCAGCGTATTCACTTTCATAATCAACATAATATGGCAATGTCACAGGTGTCGGTAGTGTTTTAAAGCTTACGCTTTCCCATTCGGAATAGCCATACGCGCCACAATCGGTACGCACGTATGCATTATATTGCGTATTGGATGTCAGTCCCGAAACCGTTGCCGTAGTACTATTGACTATCAATGGCGTTGCTGTTGACGGATCATCCGAAGTAGTAACGACCACCTGCCACTGGACTGCATCATCGTCGGAACTTGTCCACGACAAACTTGCCGAGCTGGATGTATATTCCGTGACACTTAAATCCCCGACAGAAACACACCTGTCTAAAGTTCTAAAAGGAATGGCATCGCTCCACGGACTTTGGTCAGACGCAGAACAATACGAACGAACATATACATAATAGTCGGTGCCAGAATCAAGGTTTGAAACTGTTGTCGATGTACTGTTTACAAGTACAGGCGTTTCTGTTGGCGATGATGCCGAAGTTGACACCAAAACCTGCCACTGGGTTGCACTACCATTGGGTTGCCACGAAATTGTTGCAGATGTCTTATCGTATTCGGAAACATTAACATTTTCGGCAGGCAAACATGTTGACACCATTTCTATGCTTATGTTATCTACGGCCGCAGGTGGCTGATTGCCAACACTACCATCATTTTTCCAGAAAAACAAAAGATAATAATTACCACTTTCAAGAAATACCAAGTCTTTGGAACTATGTTGCCAAGTACTCTCGAGATTAAGTTTTCCACCATTTTGCGATACATCAATCCACCCTCTCGGAGTAGTATTCGTACCGCTGTACATTCCATTATCTGAACTAAAAGTAGGATTCAAAGAAACTGGAATCATAAACGCACGGAGCAAATCATAATCTCCTTCGCCATTACAAATCCAATCTAACGACACATTGATTATACAAGGTTCTTCAATGTTCAGCCTGCAATACGCATAAGAATATGATGACGTGCTTTCATTATACAGATTTGACAATCCATTATCATTAGAAATGTACAATGAATACGAACCACCGTTTGCATTTGCAGTTCCTACATACCAGCCGTTAGTTCCATTATTCATTTCCCATCCATCAGCATTTCCGCTCTCAAAGTTCTGAGAGTAAGGCAAAGAAAAAATCGGCGCGGTTGTCGTAAACTGAACGCTAGCCCAAGCACCTACGTCATAATCATTGCACACAGCCCGTACATACGCATAATAAGGTGTTGTCGGAGACAAACCTGTTGCCGTATAACTGCCTGTGGTAACAATTACGGGCGATACCGATTCCAAATTGCTTGCGCTCATTGGTGTAGGCGACACATACACCTGATATGACGAAACTGAACCTGTATATGTCCACGAAATATTAGCTTGGTTTGCTGCTGCCGAAGCATTAAGATTCGTAACTGTTCCACATGCATTAGCTGTAACAAAACTAACACCGCTACTCCAAGCGCCATAAAGATTGTCGGTACAATAACTACGGATATATGCATAATAGCGAGTTGCCGGAGAAAGACCGCTTACTGTATGTGTTGTCGATGTCATAGCAACTGGCGATTCGGTTGCCGTAGCAGGATTCGAGGAAGTCGAAACCAGAATATCGTACTTAACACCATCGCCAGATGTCCGTGTCAATAATGCAGCGCTGCTTCCGTGAACATCAACGCTTAATGTACTCGTCTTATCGCACGCTGTAACAAAACTTACAGCATTGCTCCATGCACCATGCCTATATTCGGAGCAATAGCTTCGTATGTATGCGTAATATTGGGTAGCCGGCGTAAGACCCGTTATTGTCTTGGTTGTCGAGGTCATCTCGACTGGCGATTCGGTTGCTGTTTCCGGGTTTGACGAAGTAGAGACAAGAATGTCGTACTTCACGCCACTGCCCGATGTGCGGGTAACTACAGCCGATGTTGTCATAACCGAACCTACGCTTATTGCAGCAGTAGCCGTACATGGAGCAGCAACTTCTATGTCGTCGACAGCAGCAGGAGGCTGTGTTCCTTGAGAATTGTCATTTTTCCAATAGAATACTAGGTTGTACTCACCAGCAGTTGAGACATTTACAGTCCGTGAATTTACCTGCCAGTCTGATTGCAAGTTCAATTTTGAACCGCCATCCACTGCAATCCAATTAGTAGGAGTATTCGATGTTGTTATACCATTATCATTTCCGGCATTAAGTGTTTCCACAGAAACAGGAACAAGGAAAGCTCGCATATAGTCATAAGTGCTCTCACCATATCCTTTCCACTTGAACGATACCACATAGTCGCCAGCGCTTGCAAATGTAAGATTTCGATATGCATATACATAAGAAATTGCATTGGGAGTAGTAGTTATTTTAATCGTGTAAGCATTTGAAGAACCATCATTGGTGATATACAGAGAATTGGACGAACTGCTTGATGTTGAATTTCCTATCATCCAATAGTTTGCCTGAGTGCCGTTTGCAAGAGACCATGGTCCAGATTCCGAGTCTGTATCAAAAGAGCAGGTATATGGAATTGTGGCTGGCGCAACTTGAACACTCACAGCATAACCAGACGTTTCCGTAGTTTTAAAATTTTCCGCTACAAGATAATAGGTTGTACCGCCAGTTAATGATACAGTTCTTGTTCCACTACCCCAACAACCACCAACGACATTTGTTCCTGAATTTCCAAACGAAGACATCAAGAAGAAATCCGGGTCGCTTGAAGTTTGAGTCGCCGTAAAAATATATGAACTAGAAAATTGTGGAGTGAAAGAAAATACCTGTTCCTCGCCATATTCGTTGTAAGAACAACCTGCGTATGTTTTCCATACACCCAAGGTTCCCAATGTCCCTGTATATGTAAGGCCCAATTCCATAGGGATAACACTCGGATCAAACAAATAGTACCTGTTTGCATCGGGCCAAGTAGAAGCTGCTATCGATGCATCCTGTCCACTTGTATAATGAGTCATAACGTGAGAAGCACTAACAAGGATAATATCATTAGCGCCAGTACACATACCTACCTGACGGGCAACAGAAGGCAATACTGACGGAACCGTAGATGGGTAAATAATCAATATCCTGTTGGACCTTTCATACAACTGCACCTGCCACTTGAAGTTGTAGTTATTGCTTCTCTGACTATATGTATTAGTAGAAAACTCTACAACAGCAACACGGTTTGGCGAAGTTCCAAACAACTGATACTTTACATATCCACCATTAGCCGACGATGGCAAATAACCATCACACCCGAAAAAATTAATTTTCGGAGAATTTTCAGCAGCTTTACTACTTGAGAAAGGAGTAGTATATGAACCAGAGCCAGTTGCCGTCGGGCCAAACCTCAAATTGCCATCTGTATTTACCGAAAACTGCGTATAATTTGTCCCACCAAACGTAAATGTAAAACCAATATTCAGGACAGATGATGCACAACCGTCACATTCCGTCGAAAGAATCGTTGTTGGACTCGACAATGTCTTCCACATATTAGCATCCGTACCTGTAGCAAACTTATAATCAGCCAATGTCTGTCCGAACGCAGTCATACCACAAAGCACTACTGCCATCAAAGCCAAAATACTTAAACGTATTTTATTTCCCATATCAATAATTTTTTATTCGTTTCAAAACCTAAAATCCGCGAGGCATGCATCAAAAAAGAAAACAATACCTCTAATAAATATAAAAACGCGCAAACATACAAATTCGGATTCAATTTTACAAGAAAAAATTAAGAAATATACCTTATATTAATAGAAAGGCTCACAATTAACAATCAATAAAGGACAATGGATAATTGATAATGCAATGCAATCGGCGCACAGTTACGATCATTGATTTTTTGAATCATTGAATTGTCTTGTAGAATCGTGCCATAGCGCGATTCTACAGGAAACGGGCGCCAGCCCATTCAAACATTCAAATCTTCAAATTATCGAATTTTTAAATCAGCATAGCTAATCATCAAACAATCTCAAACCTAGAAACGGCGAAGCCATAGAAACGAGAACGGCGAAGCCCTCAACGAAGTTAAACCTTAAACGTGAAACCAAAGAAAATCCTCACCCTTCAAAACCGATTTTTAGTCCCAGACAAGCAAAAATCTTTTGTCCCACACGAAAAGCTTCGCCCCTTATTTTGAAATTTCGCCCCTAAAAATGGACTTTTACAACCGAAACACAGCGCAATGCCACATTTATTTTATCAGCACTTTTAAAGTATATTCCTTTGCATCGCAAAATTCAAAAACAATTTAAACAAAAGAAAAATGATAAAGGAATTATTTGTTGATTATTACAAGAACGCAATTGTAAACAACTGGAATCTTCCTGCAT
>JAEEGG010004422.1_pt1 | contig 34033 bp, 28 predicted proteins | sample 9134161 | NCBI WGS metagenome assembly JAEEGG01 (sample SAMN16246543, study PRJNA631951) | gut metagenome | biome: gut microbiome; feature: rumen; material: CR-attached | host: Bos | place: Iran: Karaj | collected 2018-10 | reverse complement strand
TCGACCTGAAGCACGAGTTGCAGAAGTATAACAAGCTCGAGGAACTGCCCGATGAGTTGCTGCTGGAGGTGAAGCGTTGCGGATTCAGCGACTTCCAGATTGCCCGTTTCGTGCTGAAACCCGAGGGCGGCAATATGGAGAAGGAGAACCTAGCTGTTCGTAAGTACCGTAAGGAGAAGGGCATCCTGCCCAGCGTAAAGCGCATCCCCACAGTAGCTTCCGAGCATCCAGAACTCACGAACTATCTCTATTTCACATACACCCATACACCTGCTTTTGGCAATCCTAAAGGTGAGCAGTATAAAGCTGCGCACGACATCAACTATTACAATAACGAAAAGTCGGTAGTTGTCTTAGGATCAGGCGCTTATCGCATCGGTTCGTCTGTAGAGTTCGACTGGTGTTCTGTGAATGCCATCAACACAGCCCGCAAGCTGGGTTACAAGTCGATCATGATCAACTACAATCCTGAGACGGTGTCTACTGACTACGATATGTGTGATCGTCTTTACTTCGACGAGCTCTCGCTGGAGCGTGTGCTCGACGTCATCGACCTCGAACAGCCGAAGGGTGTTATTGTCTCCGTGGGTGGTCAGATACCTAACAACCTCGCCATGAAGCTTTACCGTCAAGGTGTGCCCGTATTGGGAACATCGCCTGTGAACATCGACCGTGCAGAAAACCGCGACAAGTTCTCGGCCATGCTCGACAAACTGGGCATCGACCAGCCCGCATGGCGTGCGCTTACAAGCTTCGACGATGTGAAGGAATTCGTTGAGCAGGTGGGCTATCCCGTGCTTGTGCGTCCGTCGTATGTGCTCTCTGGCGCTGCGATGAATGTGTGCTACGACGAAGAGGAACTGCATCGCTTCCTCAACATGGCTACCGAGGTGTCGAAAGAGTTCCCCGTGGTAGTATCGAAGTTCATGACGGAAACGAAGGAAATAGAGTTCGACGCCGTTGCCGATAAGGGTGAGGTCATTGAGTATGCCATCTCCGAGCATGTGGAATATGCCGGTGTACACTCTGGCGACGCCACAATGGTGTTCCCCGCCCAGCACATCTACTTCTCTACCATCCGTCAGATCAAGAAGATTGCCCATAAGATTGCTGCTGAGCTGAACATCAGCGGTCCATTCAATATTCAGTTCCTAGCTAAGAACCGCGAGGTAAAGGTTATCGAGTGTAACCTCCGCGCCTCTCGTTCATTCCCCTTCGTATCTAAGATTCTGAAGCGCAATTTTATCGAGACTGCTACGAAGATCATGCTTGACGCGCCTTATCAGAAGCCTGAGAAGAGTGAGTTTGATATCGACCGCATCGGTGTGAAGGCCTCGCAGTTCTCATTCGCCCGTCTGCAGAATGCTGACCCCGTACTCGGTGTCGACATGAGTTCTACAGGTGAGGTAGGCTGCCTGGGCGACGACCTCAACGAGGCTATGCTCAACTCGCTGATTGCAACAGGCTACTCTATTCCTAAGGATGCCGTGCTGATTAGCTCTGGTGGTGCCAAAGGTAAGGTTTCTCTGCTTGAGCCCGCTCAGCAGCTGGCCAAGAAGGGTTACACTATCTACGCTACTGGTGGAACAGCCAAGTTCTTCAACGACAACGGTGTGAAGGCTATCAGCGTAGCCTGGCCTGATGAGGAGGGTGAGAACGTGATGGATCTGATTTCTCAGCACAAGGTTGGGCTCGTGATCAACGTTCCTAAGAACCACACCTCTCGCGAGCTTACCAATGGTTACAAGATCCGTCGTGGCGCCATTGACCACAACATTCCTCTGATGACCAACGTCCGTCTGGCTAAGGCCTTCATCGAGGCCTTCACCGCCATGAACCTCGACGATGTGAAGATCAAGAGCTGGCAGGAGTATAATAATTAAGGCTTTCCCGCATATGCAGGGAAAACCTCATCGTTATGACTGACGAATATAAGACCATTAAGAGCGGAGGCGAGGGCTACTACACCGACAAGCGTAGCAAGTTCCTCGCCTTCGCTCATCATGTGTCTTCTGTCGACGAAATCAAGGAGCTTCTGGCCGGTTACCGCAAGAAATACTATGACGCCCGCCATGTATGCTATGCCTATATGCTCGGTCCTGACCGCAGCGAGTACCGTGCCAACGACGATGGTGAGCCCTCATCTACCGCAGGCAAGCCCATCCTCGGACAGATCAATTCCAATGAGCTTACAGACATTCTTATTGTTGTTGTACGTTACTATGGAGGCGTGAATCTCGGTACCAGCGGACTTATCGTCGCTTATCGCGAGGCAGCTGCCGATGCCATCGTCCACTCTGAGTTCGAGATGCGCCAGATAGAAGAAGTCATCACCTATACGTTCGCCTACCCCCTGATGAACGAAGTGATGCGCATCGTCAAGGAAATGCAACCTCGTATTGTCAGCCAGACCTACGACAATACCTGCGAGATTCGTCTGAGTATCCGCAAATCTGAGGCTGAACAGTTGAAAAACAGACTATCAAAACTGTCTTTCGAATAAAATCTATTTCTTTTTTGGGGAAAAATTTGGCCGTTTCATTTTTTCTCTATACCTTTGCATCCGCAAATCGAACAAGTTCGTTAGCATTCGATTAATCGGAGAGTTGGCAGAGTGATCGATCGCGCTGGACTCGAAATCCGGTATACCCCTTTCGGGTATCGGGGGTTTGAATCCCTCACTCTCCGCTTGTTTGAGTTCAATGATTCACATCATTGGACTCTTTTCTTTTAAAGAGAGATGTAGAAAATACGATTTTTCATACATTTTTATCAAAAAAAAGAAAAAGATATTCGTTATTCGTTGGAAAAAGTGTATATTTGCAGCGAAAAAACAATTGTAATTATGAAGAAGTTTTTATTACTGTTTCTGTTGTTGAGTTGTTCCTTTGAGACATACGCAACTGATTTGAAGGGGAAGTATCTATCCCAAAGTGGTGAATTGATGTTCGAATTCACGGGTGACAGCTTATATATTGCCATCGCTCAAAGCCAACGCACAGTCTCTTCGTTCAAGTTGGTCAAGAGCAAAGAAGACAATAGTTCCACCACTTATAACGCCTACGAAAGTTATGAGCAGAACGGACGGAAAACTTACAGAGAAGTATTAATCCGGGTCACCAAGAAAAAGAAAAAGGAATACCTGCTTGAGTACTACGGTAAAGATAAAGACCGCGAGTATAATTCAAATGAAAGATATACCATCAAGTTGATGGAATGAAATAAAACCTCTCACGATTGTGAGAGGTTTTATTTAACTAAGTTTGTGGATTACAAGACCGGAACGTAGCTTCGGCTCGAACCAGGTGGCCTTAGGCGGCATGATCTTTCCGCTGTCGGCGATATCCATGATCTGCTGCATCGAGACGGGATAAAGTGCCAGCGCGGCACGCATCTCACCAGAGTCCACACGACGCTTGAGTTCGCCGAGACCACGCAGGCCACCTACGAAGTCGATGCGCTGTGATGAGCGCAGGTCGCCGATATTCAGGATCTCATCGAGAATCAGACGACTGGAGATATCCACGTCGAGCACACCGATGGGATCGTTGTTGTCGTAGGTGCCCTCCTTCGCCTTCAGGCTGAACCAGTGCTGATCCAGATAAAGAGAGAACTCATGAAGCTGCTTCGGTTTATAGATTTCCGTGCCTTTGTCCTCGACGATGAAATTCACCTGCAGGGCAGCCAGGAACTCTTCAGAGGTCATGCCATTAAGATCCTTCACCACACGGTTGTAGTCGAGAATCGTCAACTGTGAAGCCTGGAAGCATACTGCCATGAAGAAATTATACTCCTCGGTACCGTTGTGGTTGGGATTCTGCTTCTGTTTCTCTGCCCCCACGAGGGCGGCAGCAGCCGAACGATGGTGGCCATCGGCAATATAGAGCGAGGGCATCTTGGCAAACTCGTCGGTGATGGTCTGCATGTCCTTGTCGTCGTTGATCACCCAGAACTGATGACGGAATCCGTCGATGGGGGCAATGAAATCGTACTCGGGCTCGGTAGCGGCATAACGCATGATCAGCTCGTTGAGTACCGCATTGTCGGGATAGGCGAAGAATACAGGCTCGATGTTGGCATTGTTCACACGGACATGCTTCATGCGGTCTTCTTCCTTATCGCGACGCGTGAGCTCGTGCTTCTTGATGCGGCCGGCCATATAGTCGTCGGTATGGGCACATACCACGAGACCGTATTGCGTCTTGCCATTCATCGTCTGCGCATAAATATAATAATGTTCGCGCGTATCCTGAACGAGCCAGCCCTTATCCTGGAACTTCTGGAAGTTCTCAGCAGCCTTTTCGTACACACGGGGGTCGTACTCGGAGGTGCCTACGGGGAAGTCGATCTCGGGCTTGATGATGTGGTAGAGGCTCTTCTCATTATCGCCTGCCTCTGCCCTCGCCTCTTCACTGTCGAGCACATCGTAGGGACGACTCTCCACCTGCTCTACCAGATCCTTCGGTGGGCGGATTCCCTTGAAAGGTTTTATGATAGCCATTTTACTTATTCACCTGGAATTTGGTGTCACCATCCTTGAAGAAGGCATTGATCTGCTTAGCGGCTGCGATACCGGCATTGATGTTGGCCTCGGCAGTCTGAGCACCCATCTTCTTCGGAGTTGAGAAATAACGACCCTCGAACTTCAGGAACTCGTCGTTAGCATCGGGCATGATGTCGGTCACGAACTTCAGGTCTTCGCGCTCCTGCATCAGCTTGATCAGCTCGGGCTCGTTGATCACTTCCTTACGAGCTGTGTTCACCAGCACACCACCCTTTTTCATCTTGCCTACCAGCGCAGCATTGATGCTCTGCTTGGTCTCAGGCGTAGCGGGGATGTGGAGAGAGACAACATCGCAGGTCTCGAACAGCTTATCTTGACAGCAAACAGCGTGAACACCGGCAGCCTCGATGACCTCTGCAGGGCAATAGGCATCGTAAGCATAGACATCCATACCGAAGCCCTTGGCGATGCGGGCCACATTGCGACCAACATTTCCGAAAGCAAGGATACCCAGTTTCTTACCCAGCAGCTCAGAACCGCTCTTACCGTTGTAGAAACCGCGCACAGCCATCACCAGCAGACCGAATACCAACTCTGCCACAGCATTTGAGTTCTGGCCTGGAGTATTCTCGGCTACTACGTTGTGAGCGGTGGCAGCAGCAAGGTCGATATTGTCGTAACCGGCACCGGCACGAACCACAATCTTCAACTGCTTGGCGGCATCGAGCACCTCAGCATCGACCTTATCCGAGCGGATGATCAGTGCATCGGCATCTTTCACAGCATCAAGGAGCTGTGCCTTCTCAGTATATTTCTCCAGAAGCACCAGTTCATTGCCTGCTGCTTCAATTTCTGCCTTAATCCCATTCACAGCTGCTGCTGCGAAAGGTTTTTCTGTTGCAACTAATACTTTCATTTTTCTATGGATTAGTGATTTGCTTCAAATTCCTTCATGCAGGCGACAAGGGCGTTGCAGCCTTCGATAGTCTGGGCGTTGTAGCAAGAAGCACGGAAGCCACCAACCGAACGGTGACCCTTTACGCCAACCATACCCTTGGATACGGCGAAGTCGAGGAAGTCTTTCTCCAACTCCTTGTACTCGTCGGCCATCACGAAGCAGAGGTTCATCAGCGAACGGTCCTCCTCCTTGGCGGTACCAACGAACATCTTATTGCGGTCGATTTCACCGTAGACGATCTCAGCACGCTGCTTAGCCAGCTTGTCCATAGCCTCTACACCACCCTGAGCCTTGATCCAGCGGAGGTTCTCGAGTGCACAGTAGATGGGCACCACAGGCGGTGTGTTGAACATCGAACCTTTGTCGACGTGTGTGCGGTAGTCAAGCATTGTGGGAATCTCACGGGGTGCACGGCCCAGTTTCTCGTCCTTCAGAATGATGATAGTCACACCGGCCATAGCCAGGTTCTTCTGGGCACCTGCATAAATGGCGTCATACTTACTCACGTCAACAGGACGGCTCATGATATCCGACGACATATCGGCAATCAGGGGCACACTGACATCGAGGTCTTTACGGATCTCAGTACCATAAATCGTATTATTGGTGGTGATGTGTAGATAGTCGGCATCAGCAGGCACCGTCCAATCCTTCGGGATGAAGGTATAATTGGCATCGGCAGAAGAAGCCACCTCAACGACCTCACCAAACAACTTGGCTTCCTTCATAGCTTTCTTTGCCCAGACACCAGTGTTCAGATAGGCAGCCTTCTTAATTAGGAAGTTGAATGGAATCATGCAGAACTCGAGACTGGCACCGCCACCAAGGAAAATAACCGAATAGCCCTCTGGGATGTCGAGCAGTTCCTTTACGAGAGCCACAGCCTCGTCGACCACGGGCTGGAAGTCCTTTGCACGGTGGCTGATCTCCATCAGAGAGAGACCCGAACCATTGAAATCAAGACACTGTTGAGCGGTCTTCTCAATCACTTCGCGGGGAAGCATCGAGGGACCGGCATTAAAGTTGTACTTCTTCATGTTGAATTATTATTTTTGAATGTTTGAAATTGATGTTCATCGAATTGCGCCGCGAAATTACACTTTTATTTTCATTTGGCCAAATGTTTGAGCAAAAATTCACAAAAATAAGCGATTTTCTTTCAATTTGTCAACCCTACTTCGCATTTTCCTGCCCACATTTTTGCAAAATTACAAAGAATCTTCGACATACGCAAGCCTTTAGCCAAGTTTAACGTGACGAAAAAAACTATATTTAAAGAATATTTATTATCTTTGCAACCATAAAATCAAAAGTATGAAGGTACATGAAGTAATTATCTCGCTTGCGTCGAACGATAATCAAGAGGCCAATTTGGCTAAGGCCAGGGAACAATTAACACAATTGATGACGGAGGTGCATTTTACTTCTGCCATTTGGACGGAGCCCATAGCCACTTCGCGAAAGGAGCCATATCTGAACCAACTCTGCAAGGGAACGACAACCTTTGGTGAGGGACTGTTGTGCGAGGTATTAAAGGAGACTGAGAAGCGCATCGGACGCATTAAGAATGAAGATGGTGTTGTGGTCGTCGACCTCGATCTTTTAGAGTATGACGGCCAGCGTCATCATTTAAGAGATTGGAGCAGAAACTATGTCAAGGATTTATTAAACGAACTATGAAAAAGTATCTCATTATCACGGCTTTATTAGCATTCAATATCAATATTTTTGCACAACAGTTCGAAGATTATTTCGAGGACCGCACTCTTCGTTTGGATTACACCTTCGCTGGCTGTGACGTCATGCATAATATCTATGTTGACGAACTCGTCAGTCTTCCCCATTGGTATGGGCGCAGACATAGGCTTGCAGAACTTCCCTTGAAAGGTAATGGTCAGATTACTGTCCGTTCGAAGATAGACAGTGTGGTTATTTACCGCCATGCCTTCTCTACCCTCTTCCAAGAATGGCTAGCAACTGACGAAGCCAAGAACACACAGAAATCATTCGAAAACGTATTCCTCGTTCCCTTCCCAAAAGCTCCCGTAGAAATCAAGGTGGAGTTGTTTGACAATCACAATATGGTGATAAACTCGCTAACACACACCGTAAATCCCAAAGATATCCTGATTCGCAAGGCGGGCGAACGTGACATTACCCCCTACGACGTTTTACATCATGCCAATGACACGTCGCACTGCATTCATATCGCTTTTGTTGCTGAAGGCTATACCGAAGACGAGATGGACCATTACCTGAGAGACTGTCAGAAGGCCATCGGTTCGCTATTCAACCATGAGCCCTTTAAATCACTACAAGACCGTTTCCAAATCATCGCCTTAAAGTCCGTCTCGCAGGAATCAGGCACAAGTGAACCCTCAAGGGGCATCTGGAAAAATACAGTTCTTGGTTCCCACTTCGACACTTTTTATAGCGATCGTTATCTGACAACACTACATCTGAAGCGCCTTCACGACGTCTTAGCAGGCACGCCCTACGAGCATGTCATTATTTTAGTAAATACTGAGCATTATGGCGGAGGCGGCATCTATAATTCATATAACCTCAGCTATACGGGCGGCTCGCAGTTTTTACCAGTCGTGGTACATGAATTCGGACACAGTTTCGGAGGTTTAGGCGACGAGTATACCTATGGCAACGACGACCCCATTTATTTCGATGACACGGAGCCCTGGGAGCCTAACCTCACCACCAAGGCCACAGCCTTCATCAAGTGGGAGAATCTCATCAAAGCTGGTAAGGCTGGACTCATCGAGGGTGGCGGCTATCAGGAAAAAGGCGTATGGCGAGGTTGCGAGAATTGTCGCATGCGTACCAACGAAGAGCCCGAATTCTGTGCAGTCTGTAAACAGGCGCTCAAGGAACTGATTGATTTTTATACGGAATAATCAAAGTGAATCAAGGCTGTCAGAATACAGACTGGCGGCTTCGTCGCTTCGCTCATCATCCGTCATCTCCACCAGTGGATGAATATCCATCACTTCAAGATTAATACCTATACGATTCATATTTTGATTCGTATAGGTGAGTTGCGCACCAAACAGACAGATGGTCCACGACATCTGTACCCACAACATGAAGAGTGGCAAAGCAGCAAAGGAGCCGTATATGGCGTTGTAGCCCGTCACCCATATCTGTGAATGAATATAAACCACCTGTAGCACGTGCATGCCCACACCAGCCAAAATGCCAGGAATGATGGCACACGAAGGTTTGACCCGCGTGTTAGGCATATAGATAAAAAGACCAATGAAAATGAGCGACAGAAGGACATAGGGCGTGAGATCGAGCAGATAGTGCACCGCAGTCCCTAGATATTCATAACCACTCATCTTCGCAGCAAAGGCCGTCATATAAAATGACAGGCCCATAGAAACAACCAACATAATCGGGAAAAGCAGGAACATGGCCAAATAATTGGTAAACGAGCGGATGATTGGCCTCGAGTTGCTCAACTGCCAGATATGATTGAACGTTTCCTCTACATTATTCATCAGCATCAGCACGGTGTAGAGCATGAAGATCAGTCCGATACCAAGGAAAATACCACTTTGGGTGTGTACCAAATAACTGTTGACAAAGCCGATGATGGCGTCTGCTGCTTGGGGCTGCGACGAGAGTGTGTCGCGAAACCATATCTCGATGTATTTGTTATAGCCAAACCCCCTCGCAATGGCGAAGATCACCGCGAGGATGGGGACAAAAGCTAAGAGTGTGGAATAAGTCAGCGCAGAGGCTTGAGCCATGACACGCTTAGCCGTAAAGAAACGAATAGTCAAGCTAAACTTATGATAGATGTTGCTGAGAACGCTCTTCACCATAATAAAAATAAAAAAGCACTGCTCCTGTAAGCCGGGTTCTGTTCCCCCGAAGGGGAGCCTGTCATTTATCTACTCCATGAGTCACCCCATGGCTCCAGCGTTCTACCCTCCATCGTTTACTCGGGCGGGCGACCCTCAGACGACGGTATACATGAACTTGCAGTCCCCAGTCGGCACAGCCTAATGATCACCCATCAGCTGGTGGTCTCTTACACCACCTTCTCACCCTTACCCACTCTAGGGGCGGTTGTTTTCTTCTGCCGGCACCTACTGTCACCAATAGCTTCCATTTTCAGAAGTGGGGCGCCCTATACTGCCCGGACTTTCCTCTCGTACACAGGTACCAGCGACAGGCCGGAGCAGTGCTTTCAATCTTACAACAAATACAGATTACAAATCGTTGTAATTCTGCACATTAAATGTAGAGGTGGACATATTACCTGTTTCGTAACCTTTTTTCAGCCAGCGCTTACGCTGATCGGAGGTACCATGGGTGAATGACTCAGGCGTAGCCCTACCCTGTGCCTTCTTCTGGAGCCAATCGTCGCCAATAGCTTTTGCTAATTCCAGACCTTTCTCCAAATCGCCATACTCCATCGAGTGGTTAATGGCATCCTCATAGTGAGCCCAAACACCTGCATAATAGTCAGCCAAGAGTTCCAGACGCACACTAATCTGATTGGCGCTCACCTTATCGGTCTGGTTCATGGCCTGATGAGCCTTACCCAATATACCTAGTGAGTTTTCTACATGGTGTCCGATCTCGTGAGCTATCACATAAGCGTATGCGAAGGTATTCCCCTCGACACCCAATTGACGCTTCATCTGCGTAAAGAACGAGAGGTCAATGTAGAGTTTCTGGTCGCCAGAGCAATAGAAAGGTCCCACAGCTGCTGATGCAGAACCGCAGGCAGAATTCACCTGATTGGTAAACAACACCAATGTCGGGGGTTCGTAAGTACGTCCCATCTCTTGGAACACTCTTGTCCACACATCCTCGGTAGAAGCGAGAATCTGTTTACATTCAGTAGCCAATTGTTGTTCCTCCTCGGTGAAGCTCTCTGGATCGACGCTCTCTGTCTGGGCAGACATTTGCTGTTGGGCTGCCTGAAGGCCTGCGGATACTGGATCGCCACCGCTCATCCAAGCAAACAGCGCAGCCACAATGATAGCTCCGATGCCACCGATACCGGCTTTTGCACCACCACTAAGACCACGACGGTCTTCCACATTACTACTTTCTCTTCTTCCTGTTAATCTCATAATCCTAAAAATTTAATTATTCACCGAGCCTCCAACAATGTCGAGGAGTTCGTTTGTAATGGCCTGTTGACGGCTCTTGTTATATTGAAGGTTCAGTTCTCGTAGTAGTTCGTCGGCATTATCCGTAGCGGTCTGCATAGCCACCATACGAGCGGCATGCTCAGAGGCATTCGAATCGAGTAGGGCCGTATAGAGCGACAGGTGGGCCAGCTTCGGAATAAGCGAAGAGAGTACGGTGTTCATATCAGGCTCGACAATGAAGTTGTCGTTCAACGGCTTCACTGCCTCTTCGCCTTCTCTCCTACTCTCCCTCTCTCCTCTCTTCTTTAGATACTCCTGCGACTCCTTAGTGGCAATCACAGAAGTCAGGTCGCGCTCATGATTGGCCTGCAACTCCGACTCTACATCGATGGGCAGGAAGGTCTTACGGGTGAGCACCTGCGAGCCTGCGCTCTTGAAATGATGATAAATGAGGTCAACCTTGTCGATCTCACCATCCGTAAACTTCTTACCCAGCTCCATCGCAATCTCAATACATTGCTGCACATTAGGCTTATCTGCCAACGCCGAGAATTCGCCCTGTACTTTCAATCCCATTTTGCAGGCTTTCTCATGACCTTTACGGCCAATGGGATAGATCTCGACATTATCACGACCGATGGTCTTGTCGTACTCGTCGACAGCGTGCAACATCATCTTGATGGTGTTGGCATTGAAACCGCCACAGAGCGACGAATTTGACGTGAAGACCACCAGGGCTGCCCTTTTCACGGGGCGCACCTGATCGTAGATGGTCTGAGCTTCAGCCTCGGCAGCGAGAAACGACTTGAGGATGTGCTCCAGCAACTCCTCGTAAGGAAGCATGTTCTGAATGGCTACCTGTGCGTGGTGCAGTTTGCTGGAGGCCACCATCTTCATAGCCGACGTGATCTTGCGCGTGGAGTTGACGGAGGCGATGCGGCCTTTAATTTCTTTTAAACTTGGCATGTTCTTTTATTTATTGAACATTGAACATTGAACATTGATTTTTTATCGAAGACGGAACACCGAGCAAAGGCACGCAGCCCATGTTCAATGTTCAATCTTCAATTATCAATGTCATTTATACGTTCCTGCAATATCCGCCATCACAGCTTCGATCTTGGCTGTCGTCTCGTCGTCGATCTTACCGCTGGCGAGCGTCTCGATCACTTCGGGGCTGGCACTGCGCAGCTTGTCGAGGAACGCCGTCTGGCACTCTCGCACCTTGTCGATGGGCACCTCGCGCATCAGTCCGTGCACACCGCAATAGAGGATGGCAATCTGCTCGCCTACGGGCATCGGGCTGTACTGTGGCTGGATGAGCAGCTGGTTGTTTTTACGACCGCGGTCGAGCGTCATTGCCGTCACAGCATCCATATCGCTGGAGAACTTCGAGAAGGCCTCGAGCTCACGATACTGTGCCTGGTCGATCTTCAGCGTACCGGCCACCTTCTTCATCGACTTGATCTGTGCCGAACCACCCACACGGGATACGGATATACCGACATTGATGGCGGGACGGAAGCCCTGGTTGAAGAGGTCGCTCTCGAGGAAGATCTGACCGTCGGTGATGGAGATCACATTCGTGGGAATGTAAGCCGACACGTCGCCAGCCTGCGTCTCGATGATGGGCAGAGCGGTCAACGAGCCACCACCCTTCACATGACCTTTCATGCACTCGGGCAGGTCGTTCATCTGCTCGGCCACCTCCTGCTGCTCGTTCATCTTGGCTGCACGCTCCAACAGACGGGAGTGCAGATAGAACACATCGCCCGGATATGCCTCACGTCCTGAGGGACGGCGCAGGATCAGCGACACCTCACGATAGGCCACAGCCTGCTTCGAGAGGTCGTCGTAGACCACGAGTGCGGGCAGACCTCTGTCGCGGAAGTACTCACCGATGGCGGCACCAGCGAACGGTGCATAGTACTGCATGGCGGCAGGATCGGCTGCGGTTGCAGCCACCACAATGGTGTAAGGCATAGCGCCATGCTCCTGCAGCGTGCTGACGAGGGCGGCTACTGTAGACGCCTTCTGGCCGATGGCGACATAGATACAATAGACAGGCTTGCCTGCCTCATAAAAACTCTTCTGATTGATGATGGTATCCACGGCGATGGCGGTCTTACCCGTCTGACGGTCGCCGATGATGAGCTCACGCTGTCCACGTCCGATAGGAATCATCGAGTCGATGGCCTTCAGACCTGTCTGCAGCGGCTCCTTCACGGGCTGACGGTAGATCACACCAGGGGCCTTACGATCGAGCGGCATCTCAAACGCGTCGCTCAGATCGATGTCGCCCTTGCCGTCGATAGCCTGTCCCAGCGGATTGATCACACGGCCCAGCATGTTGTCGTTGACACGGATAGAGGCGATACGCTTCGTGCGCTTCACGACCATACCCTCCTTGATGCCCGATGTACTACCGAGGAGCACACAACCCACGTTGTCCTCCTCCAAGTTCATCACGATGGCCATCGTGCCGTTCTCAAACTCCAACAGCTCGTTGGCCTCTGCATTGCGGAGTCCGTAGATGCGGGCCACACCGTCGCTGACGGTCAGCACGGTTCCCACCTCATCGAACTTCTCGGCATTGGAGATACCCTTCAGCTGGTCGAGCAGAACCTGGGACACTTCGCTTGGTTTAATCTTATCTGACATTGTTTATTGCTATTTAAGTGAGTTAAGAATTGAGTTGAGTTTCGACTTGACACTCGCATCCATGCGATAGGTGTCGTATTCGAGGATAAAGCCACCGATGATATCGGGGTTCACCTCGGTCTCAAACTCCACCGTTCCATTAGTCTTGCTTTCCACCATCTGACGCATCTTCTGCTCTGTGGCAGGAGAGACGGCAGCAGCGGTGATAAGTCTGCCACGGATGACGTTCTTCTGTTGACGATAAAGCGTGACGTATGAATTGGCGATGAATTGCATCACGTTCTCGCGGTCTTCCTTCAGCACAAGACTGATGAAGGCCTTGGTCAGTTCGCAGGGCTTCTCGCCGACGGCTGTCAGCAAGAGCGTCTGCTTCGTGTCCTTCGAGAGCATCGGGTTGTCAATTGTCTGCCTCAGCTGTGGCACCTCGGCATAGGTCTTCGCCATCGTCTGCATCTCCTTGTAGACGTCGGCCTCGATCTTCGCGTCGGTGGCACTCTTCAGCAGCGCCCTGGCATAACGAACCGATATGACTCCTATATCCATACGCAATCACTTAATTTACAGAAACCTCATCCAGCATACGGTCGATCAAATCCATCTGCGTCTTGTCGTCCTTCAGGTTCTGACGAAGCACCTTCTCGGCAATCTCGACGCTGAGGGTAGCTACTTGCTTGCGGATATCGGCGATGGCGGCTTTCTTCTCCTGTTCGATGGCGATGCGGGCATCCTCCATCAGTCGGGCACCTTCCTGACGCGCCTTATCCTGGGCTTTCTCTACAATGGCATCGCGGGTCTCTGCAGCCTCCTTCAAGATCTGAGCCTGCTTCTCGCGTGCCTCCTGCAAGATGGATTCACCTTCTTTCTGTATATTGGCAAGTCGTTCGTTGGCCTCATGCGCCTTGCGCAGCGAGTCGTCGATGAAAGCCTGACGCTCCTTCACCATCGTTGTGATGACAGGAAAGCCGAACTTCCACAGCAGGAAGAACACCACGAGGAACGTGATGGTCATCCAGAACAACAGACCAGTACTCGGAATCAATAAATCCATAGACTGAATGTTTTAACTATTCACTTTTTTACCTTTTAACCTTTGCTTAGATGCAGAGGAATGCGATAACGGCAGCGAAGAGTGCAACACCCTCGATAAGGGCAGCTGCAACGATCATGTTCGTGAACAACTTGTTCATCACTTCCGGCTGACGGGCCATAGCGTCCATAGCCTGTCCACCAATCTTACCAATACCAAGACCTGCGCCAATAGCTGCGAGACCTGCGCCTACTGCGGCACCCAACTTTGCAACACCTTCTGCTGCTAATAATGCTGTAATCATAATGTTTAATGTTTTAATTATTAATGTTTTAAATATTTGTTATTCATGTTCTGGTTCAACTCTTGCCAAGCCGATAAATACGGCAGACAGCATCGTGAATACCATCGCCTGGATGAAACAGACCAAGCACTCGAGGCACATCATGAAGATGCTCATGATGACACTCAGTGCCGACATTGAGAACTGTACGGCCACCGACTGGGCAGCCACCAGGAAGATGATACACGTAATGGCCACCGCGATGGCGTGTCCGGCCATCATGTTGGCAAAAAGTCGGATCATCAGGGCGAAGGGTTTCGTGAAGATACCCACGAACTCAATCACGGGGATGATGGGAATCGGCGCCTTGAGCCACGTAGGCACATCGGGCCAGAAGATATCCTTCCAGTAGTGCTTGTTGCCCGAGAACTGCACAATCAGGAAGGTGCAGAGGGCGAGGAAGAACGTCACAGCGATATTGCCCGTCACGTTTCCCGAGCCTGGCGGGAACGGTATCAGGCCCATCACATTACACGTGAAGATGAAGAAGAAGCAGGTGAGCAGATAGGGCGTGTATTTCTCGTAGCCCTTCCCTACTCCCGGCTTGATGATCTCATCCACCACATACATCACGAGCATCTCGACAAAGCCGACGAAGCCACCAGGTGCACCATCCGAGGCCTTGCGCTTCTTGTACCAGCGGGCGCTGAACAGGATGCAGCACAGCAGGATGGCCACATTGATGAACATCACGGCCACCGTCTTGGTGATCGACAGGTCGAGCACGGGCTCGCCGTTCTCAACTATCTTGCCAGCATTGTCACCCTCGGTCGCAATGGCCAGGCCGTAAGGGCCCTGACGCAGTCCGTTGGCATCGGCATGGTGCTCGAACTTCGACGAGCAGAACACATGCCAGCCTGTGGAGCTGTTGACAATGACGGGCAGCGGGATCACCAGCGGCTTCCCTTCTCCGAGGTCGGTCACATGCCATTCGTGTGAGTCCTTGATATGCTCAAGCACCACCTCCTTGGCCGAGAAACCCTCTGCCGCCATCGCAGGCACCAATGCGAACATCAGCAACGCAACGCTAAGCATTCGTTTGATGTGATTCATTATTCTTTGTTACTTAATGTCTTAATTTTAATATTACAACCATCGTTATCGCGTACATTATTATAAATATGGCGGCGAAGCGGATGGCTTCTTCTCTATTCTCGGTGAAGAATACGTAGAGCCCGACAACTGTAGCAACGAGCAGCATACGTATTGTTGCCATAATCAGATAGAAGTGGACCAGATGGTCAGGTGAATGCCGCTTGACGAGGTCATAGCCCTTCACATAGGCAACCCCTAACAAGGTGAAGAAGAGGACAGAGAGGATGATTTCGAAAGCCATACGCGGCTTAGTCCTTCTTCAGTTCCACACAGAGTGATACCTGATTCTTCTGTACCTCTACGAATCCGCCCAGAATCGGCAGCTGATTCCCTGCATACTCCACCACTCCCTTCGTCAGAATGGAGATGATAGGCGCATGGTCGGTCAGAATCTCAAAGTTTCCCTGTGCGCCAGGTACCTTGACACTCTCCACCTCACCGGTGAATTCTATCCTTTCAGGCGAAACTATCTTTAACTGCAGCATATCTGTAAACTGTAAACTGTCAACTATCAACTGTCAACTATGCCTTTGCAGCTTCCAGCAGTTTCTTCGCCTTCTCTTTAGCATCATCGATCGTACCCACATTGAGGAAAGCCTGCTCAGGCAGGTCGTCCACCTCGCCGTCGAGAATCGCATTGAAGCCCTTGATGGTATCCTCGATGGGCACCATCACACCAGGCAGACCGGTAAACTGTGAGGCCACCGAGAACGGCTGAGAGAGGAATCGCTGCACACGACGGGCGCGGTTCACAGTCAGCTTGTCCTCATCTGAGAGCTCATCCATACCGAGAATGGCGATGATATCCTGCAGTTCCTTGTAGCGCTGCAGAATCTCCTTCACCCTCTGGGCGCAGTCGTAGTGCGCCTTACCCACAATCAGCGGATCGAGAATACGAGAGGTAGAACCCAGCGGATCCACAGCCGGATAGATACCCAACTCCGCAATCTTACGGTCGAGCACCGTCGTGGCATCCAGATGGGTGAACGTCGTAGCAGGGGCAGGGTCGGTCAAGTCGTCGGCAGGCACATATACAGCCTGTACGGAAGTGATAGAGCCCGTCTTAGTCGAGGTGATGCGCTCCTGCATGGTACCCATCTCCGAGGCCAACGTCGGCTGGTAACCTACGGCCGATGGCATACGGCCAAGTAATGCTGACACCTCTGAACCGGCCTGAGTGAATCGGAAGATATTGTCGATGAAGAACAGGATATCGGCAGCACCGCCGTCCTTACCACCGCCGTCGCGGAAGCCCTCGGCCACCGTCAGACCCGACAATGCCACAGAGGCACGGGCGCCTGGCGGCTCGTTCATCTGACCATACACCAGGGTAGCCTGACTCTTTTTCAACTCCTCCGGATCAACGAGACTCAAGTCCCATTTGCCTTCGTCCATTGCCTGGCGGAACTTCTCACCATAACGGATAACGCCCGACTCAATCATCTCTCGGATCAAGTCATTACCCTCACGGGTACGCTCGCCTACTCCTGCAAACACCGAGAATCCGTTGTGGCCTTTGGCAATGTTGTTGATCAACTCCATGATGAGCACCGTCTTACCTACACCAGCACCTCCAAAGAGTCCGATCTTACCACCCTTCATATAGGGCTCCAGCAGGTCGATCACCTTGATACCCGTGGCCAGAATCTCCTTCTTCGTAGAGAGTTCCTCAAACGAAGGAGCCTCGCGATGGATGGGATAGGCACCCTTCATGTCGAGTGGTTTCATACCGTCGATAGGCTGTCCGATAACGTTCAGCATTCGACCTTTAATCTGATCACCAGCAGGCATCACGATTGGTGTGCCCATGGGAATGGCCTCCAGTCCGCGATGCAGACCGTCGGTATTGTCCATAGCCACGCAGCGCACCGTATCCTCGCCGATGTGCTGCTGCACCTCGACAATCAGGTCACGCCCGTCACCACGGTCAATCTTAAGGGCATCGTGAATCTTCGGCAAAACCTTCTCTGCCTCTTGTCCTTCGGTGTCGAAATAGACGTCGATGACAGGGCCGATAATCTGCGAAATGTGTCCAGTTAATTGTGACATACGCTTGTTAATATTTAAAGTAATTATTCGTTTTTAGAACTAGTCGATTGCAAAGATAGTTAAAATATTCGGAACAAAAAAACTTTTGGCCGAAAAAATCCTAAAAAATACATTTATAGCTAAATTTGCAACAAAAAAGGAAGACAGGTCTTTGATTCTCACCGGTATCAAGTGACCTGTCCTCCTTACCTATCGTATGTGCCTAGTTCTTCAGTTGAGTTTTCACGATGGTGCTGCTTTTCTGTCCCATGATGTCACTCTCCATAGTAGTTTCCATCGATTTCACCCAAAGGTCGTCAGTCAATTCGTAGCTTGCCTTCTCGTTCATATCTAATTTCAACAATCCGCTATCGAGCACTGTGTCGATGTTATCCTTGATCATAGCAGCCTGCTGTGGCGCAGTCTTTTCCACCTGCTTGAGAATATAGTTCTTCAATTCCTCGCGACTCATGTCGGTTTTGGCTGAGGCACCAATCTTTTTACCTGTAACGAGCCAGATGCGTTTCAGCGACACCATATTATTTTCATATGTATCCTGCATGCCGCTGGTGATGTTACGTCCAAAAAGTGCAAGGGGCGAGGAAGTGATGGTCAGGCTATATGTCATTCGCTCAGGTGTCAGTTCTGCCATAAGCTGCTCCTGCAACTGTTCTTTCTTCATCACTTGTGAGATCTCAGGAGCCGCCTCAAACAACTCGTCGATAAGCTTGTATGCGGAAGCCTTCGATTTTGCTTTCACCTCCTCGTAGTTAATGATCTCCAACACCTTGCCCTCCTTATTGAGGCGCATCTGTACTTTACAGTCCTTCATCATCTCCTCACTGAGGGTGGTCAGGCGGCTCAACAGGTTCTCTACATTGCCGTCACTCTTGAAGTTGATTATCTCCTGCGTCATCTCGAAACCTTCGGAGGTTTCTTTCGTAATGGTGTACTTCTGTTCGTAACTTATGTTCACCGTCTGTCCCATCGCTGTAGCGGCAGTCGTCGTGGCGTAAGTTTTCACTTGACCCTTTTTTAGCGCAGGTGTTACCTTGATACTTTGTCCGAAGACAGAAATGGCCATCATGAGGCCAATAATGATAGCAGATACTTTTTTCATTTTTTAATGTAATTGGTTTGGTATTAATTCTGCAAATGTAGCCATTTTTTAGAACAAATCCAAATAATTCGTAAATTTCACGACGTTTGCCTATTCTTTATTTACCATCATGTTATGTATGTCTTACCGATGCACGCATTTGGGATTGGCCCAAAAACGAACATAAATATATATTTTTCTTTGTTTACTTATTATTATGTATTATCTTTGCAGCGTGAATCACTAGTGTCTCATTATAACAACTCCACCCTGTCGTCTGCTCTTGGCAAGAGTGGAGTTTATACTTCTTATCCTTACGAATAAAAAACGAATGCAATGCAATAATGCAATATCACTCGTTATTACCCAAGAATGATATCCGCTTCAGGGGCAGCATGTTCTTGTCATCGTCAGACATCTTATCGTAATACTCCTGCCACATCTCAATAAACTCGTCACCATCTATCAGACGGATGTCTAGTTACGGGGACAGGTCTCTACGACTATCTAACTCACATATCTGAAGACTTCATCTTCTTTAAGTGCAGGCCGTTCAGTAACCCTACGTACATAGTCGGATATCAGATGGCTCCAATCTTTAGGGCGCATACCGCTATATCGATCTGAAAACATTCCGATGCATACAGAAGTGATATTCTTCATCATAGTACCCCCATCCATTTCCATCATATTATGAATGAGTTTGCGAACATCTGAATCATCATTGATGTCTCTCAACATATTGGCATCCGTTTGCAGCCAAATACTATCAGCCTTCTTTCTATGATATCGCCTTGTTTCAGCTGTAGTACTTTGTTTTGCAAGTATCCCCTTTAACTCTTCAATTGTATAAGGCGGATCTTTACGATGCAGCATATAGTGGCAGTTCGGGCAGACAGGAACTAAATCAGTATCTACATTCAGCTCATATTCCTTTCCAACAGATGATATGGGAGTAAGATGGTGTACATGGATAAAGTTCTTGCCAATCTCTCCATAGGTAGCCTCAAAGTCACGACCACATACCAAGCATTGATAGCCTTTCTTCGCTACGCACTCCCTCCGAGCCTTCTGGTTGCGTTCATACTTGTTGGCTTTTACCGTAATCAATGCACCCTCATAGAGTTTCTCGTCATCCTCAGGATAGTCCACATCATACACATCATCATTCACCATCTGATGGGGATGTAGCAGGAAATCTATTAAGCCTTGCTCTTTACATTCTCTGACACTTCTCGGAATACCTTCATACCCATGTTCATGCAGATGATGCAACGACAATATATCATCCGTATATTCCTCAAGCAATTTGAATCTGGCATAGAAGGATGTGATGTTCCCGTAATACTGGACTTTATCTGTCCAGAAAGGTTCCTGCTCGAAAGCCTCATCGAAAATCATCTTCACCTTGATGACCTCCATCTTGTAATGGATGCGCTTCTCAGGAATCGTTTTGTAGATGAACACGATGTCCCCAACTGAGAACTTATCAGTCCTCCAGTCTGCCATTCCGTCTTGTGCTGCAATTGCATCACCAATACGGAAAGTGTTGTCATTACTTGGAACTATCCAGTATCGCATATTATTCCATTGTCAGAACCTTCGTTGACTCTTCACCAAACTGAGAGACTACACGCACGGCTATTTTCTTGCCCTGTTCGTAGGGGATTGGCTCGCTCTTGAAGTCGTAGAGCGTATCCCAAATCTCATCGTTGAACTCTAATCGCAGGGTGCGCTCGGCCTTTTTCTTAGCGAGGTCTTTGGCAACCGTATCGAGACCCTTGCGCCATGCTGCGAAGTCTTTCTTGTCGCCACCACAGAAGTGGATGCTACGCACCTTGAAGAGACCGCCCGTATAGTTGTCGTCCATCTCCCAATAGGCAATGTCGTTCACATTGCGGGCTTTTACCTCATCTTGTATGGGGTCGTACATATCCATTCCGTTAATCTCTACATGACATTTGCCGTCGCCGTCATTCACCAAACTGATGTCTGGCTCACCGATGATGATAAACGATCCTGCTTTCTTGTCTTTCTTCAGCAGACCATCTTGCAGCAGGTCATCGCTCATGCGGACCTTTGACACTTGGAACGTACCAAAGTTATAGTCTTTGTTCTCACCACTCTCAATGCTGTCCTCGAAAGAGAATCCAAGAATCACAAGCCAGTTCGATTCGTCCAAATGCTGACGGAAAGCACGTACGGATTCGTTCACGGCGTGTTTGCTGACAGTACCAAACTTGGGGCCAATCATAAAGAACACGCAATGCTCTGTTCCGTCCTCCTGTTTATAATAGCCCTTCGCATTCAGATAAGGCTCATCCAGATGCTCCATCGAGTGCATCACGGCTTGTTGCTGCTTCACACCATTACGAATGCCGTTTGCTTTCAGGTTGTTGAAGATGCGCTCCGTAAAGGCTGCATATTCGTCGTAGTCGTTCTGTTTGTCATTCAAACTCTCAGGCGAACTGACATCAAGGCTCTGCAAGGTTTCAACCGTAAACGGTCCACTCACACGAATACGTTTCTTATCTTCTTCTGGCTGGTCGTAAAGGGTTTCTTCATCAAAGGGCAAATCATTGGCCAAAGCCTTCAGGGTGATATGTGGCACCTTCTTGTAGATAAAGCCTCTTCGGATATTAGGATTCTCGCTATCATCATGAGTCTTATAATATGGGAAGAGCGCTGTTGTCAGTCGCTTCTTGGCGATATTCAAAGCAATACGACTGGTGTCAATTGTAATCCATCTGCGTCCCCAAGATTCTGCAGCATAGGCTGTTGTTCCACTACCACACGTAGGATCAAGTACTAAATCACCTGGGTCTGTAGTCATAAGAATACATCTTTGAACAGCCTTTACACCAGATTGGACAACATATAACTTATCTTCTAAAAAACTACCAGTACCTGTATCTGTCCATAAATTAGAAATTGCGATACATGGAAAATCATCGTAATACCTAACATATTGAAGACTATTTGGTGTTGGCGCTATTCTATTGAGTGACCTTAATCTATCCATGCCTGCAGGATAATTAGCTTTCCAATGATTTCCTTTTGAAGGATAATAAGTTTTACCTTCATATTCATATGGCTGAGGGATACTAGCAGAACCTTGTGAACTTAGATTACTCAATCTGAATATACGATATCCTTTTGGTAAAGCAGAGTATACAAATTTGTTCCCAGTTTTTCTTTCCCACTCACCTATAGACATTCTAGTACCATCAGGTAGTTCTATTCTTGAATATAATTCACCATCTATTGAATAGTCTTTCTCGATATACAGTTTCCTTATCTTTACCTGTTCAGTATCTTTAGCATACCATACTATATAATCCGCTACGTTCCCAATTGTATTAGTTGCAAATCCACCAGTTTTAGTATAAACTATTTGGCTGATGAAGTTCTCACTTCCAAATACATCATCCATAAGATTTCTTACCAGATGAACATTTTCATCGGAAATTTGCACAAAACAAGAACCACTCTCAGACAACAACTCTCTTGCCATCACTAACCTATCACGAAGATAGGAAAGATAACTATGTATGCCTAATTCCCAAGTGTCACGGTAAGCTTTAATCATCTCTGGTTCTCCAGATACATTAGTGTCGCTTTCCTTGACCTCTCGACTATTTATCTTCATCTGCCAATTACCGCCATACTTAATTCCATAAGGCGGATCAAAGTAGATGCATTGCACTTGCCCCTTCATGCCCTCACGATTCAGCAAGGAATTCATTACCAATAGGCTGTCACCTTGAATCAATCGGTTCTGCCAATTGTCACTATGCTTGTAGTAACCAGCCAATCGTTCCAGTTCATCCTCTTGTTCTTCCTCAAAATCGCCAAACAAGTCAAGCTGTAACTTAGCACTCTCGCTCTTATGCTCATGCAGTTCATAGAGACTATCGATGATGGCCTCCGGGCGAATGTCCTCATGTTTATACAGGCTTCGGATGTCTGTACGCAACTGCGGCATATAGTCGGGATTGTCCTCATCGTCATTCTTATACTTGTTGAGCCAATAGAGTTCTGGGTCTCTACCACGCTGGAACTCATGACGGAAGATGTCGTATTCACTCTGTTCTGGCATGCCACTAATAGCCATCTGTTCCTCTCCCTGATGGGCACTATCAGGAATGGCAGCACGCTTATCGTTGTGCTTAATACTACTTACGGGGCGATTCTTATCGTATGTCATAGTTGCTTGATTTTATCGTTTATGAGTTTTTCTAATTGGTCAATATCTCTTATTTCCAACAAGTCCCAAGTGCCGTATGTCTTGAGGTTGTTGGCTGCAGGAATCCAATAGTCTTTCAGATAGTGACGCTTGGCTTCTTTGTTGCCTGACTTATCGCTGTCGAAGTCCTCGCACTCCACAATGAGGTTTATTCCTTTTACACGAACAATGAATGTAGGCTGGTATTCCTTATTCTCATCACCAACGGTATAAGGAATGCGGAAACCGAGATAGGTATTCTTTACCCAACACTCTACACACTCCATCGCGTCGAGTGTCTTGGCTGCTATCTGCTGCCAGCTATTGTCTTCGGCTATCACGTAGTTGACATGACTCTTCTGTGTTGGATAGACCGTTTTGTTCGTGGGACGATATACGTGGATGGTACTGCCTTCTGGATTGTAATAGTTGAGCACAGCAGAAATCTCCTCATGGTCTTCATTGGCTTTATGAACACCTTCCATGATGTTGTCAAGCACAGCCTTATAGTTCCAGAGCATCACCAGACGCTTCTGCTCTGTGCTGCCATCGCCGCCAACAATCTCCAGTTGCTCATTATACCATGTCTCTACAATCTGCTTGATGTCAGGGAACTTCTGGAACTGCTGGCCATGCTCACGACTGGTATAGTATTCGCGAATCATCAGATGGGCAAAGTAATAGATGACCTGCAAATCGCGCAGTTCCATATAGTCCGTCTTGAGCATCTTCTGATCACCATTCACGACGGTCTGTAAGACGGTTTCCGTAGGAATCTGATTGAAGTTGAGCTGGAATTTGGGAAGACCAGTAAAGTCGGCTTTCAGCGAACCCTCGATATTATCCGAGCGATAGCCTGTAATGACAGGGAATCGAATCTCCATTTCTTTGCGCTCGGGCAAAGCACGGATAATGGCCTTGGGCTTCTGAGGTTTCGTTACTACCGTATCACCACCTTTAAAGGTGTTGAAAGGCACACCAATAATACGTGCGTATTCTGGTGGGAACTTGTAGGTGATGTTCTCCTCTTTATATTTATAGAGGTCTTTCCGATCTATCTCCCGTCCCAATTTATCGTAAGGAATCAGGTCATAACTCTGACGACGCAAGGCACGACCCACCACTTGTTCACACAATAGCTGACTGCCAAAGGCACGGATGCCACAAACATGGGTAACGGTATTGGCGTCCCAACCTTCCGTCAGCATCGATACGCTGACCACACATTTGATATCGCCACCCAGCTTACCAGGTTTACCAACGGTATTCACCACTTCTCGCAGAATGTCTGCATCCGTCAGATTATCGGCAGAACCAGCACCGTGCTGATTGGCATATTCATGGCGAAATTCCTCAATCTCGTTGGCGTATGCTTTCTTAAATGCCTCGTCAATACGGGTTGATGCTTCATCAAGTGCAGAGGAATCTATCAACAATGTTGGGAACTTCTCTTTGGGCAATCCCATACCATCGTAGTTCGAGAACACATCGAAACGACCTTTACGATAGCGAGGCTCACCATCTTCGTTGACACCATCCTGATAGCCGGCAATGTCGCGATAGACCTCATGCGAAACGGTTGTGTTATTGCAAACCACTATCAATACCGGCGGTGCTGTGTAGAGTGTACCCATGGCTTCGTATGCCTGGCGCAGACCTCTGTCGTAGTCCTCATAGTCTTTCACGAATTGCTCTAAGGCTGTGTTCAGAAGCGTTGGCAGGTTAGGTGCCTGTACAGCCAAGATGGATGTATCTACTTTATCTTCCTTATCTTTTTTCTTCTGGGCACGAATGCCACGCTTGGGCAGTTTGTCTTTGATGCTCTCGTAGATATTTCGGAGTTTGGGCTCATCCAAGTCAGTCGTATTGTCATACGCTGGCAAGAATGGAATCTTCACCAATCCACTCTCAATGGCATCCACCAATCCGAAATCGCTCACCACCCAAGGGAATAGGGAGTATTCAGGATAGCCTGAGCCTTTCAGATAATAAGGTGTAGCAGAGAGGTCATATACCTGCTGTAGTTTATAACCCAAAAGCTTCATCTGTCGCAGACCTTCATACCATACCATAGCGGCCTCATTCTCTTGTTTCAGGTCACTCTTTTCGTCATCTGTCAGACTCTTGTCCTTGTTTTGTCTGGGCAGATAGCAATGGTGGGCTTCGTCGTTGATAACAACGATACGCTTGCCTTTCACACCTTTTTCCAAGATACGACTCAGCATTACGCTATAGTCCTCTTTGTCTTTCTGAGTCACCAACTCTCCATCTACCCATTTCTGCTTGCCGTCAAGAGGCGAGGCATGCTTGCCTGAAAACACGCGAGGCAGGAACTGTTGGTAATTGACAATGGTGATGCTGGCATTCAGTCCACCCAGTTCTTTTTCGAATTGAGGTGGTATCAATCCACGCTGATGATAGTAGTCTGTTCGCTCAAAGTTATTGCTGCGCTGACTGTAGTCTAACTGCAACACGGAAAGGCGGTCACGAATGGTGATGCCTGGCGCACAAAGCAGGAAATGGTCTGCATAGTGGGTATCCATCGGATTGGCACGCTTATTCAGGTAGTTATAGAGAATCAGCATCGCCATCACGACCGTTTTTCCTGTACCCGTCGCCATCTTGAAGGCTGTACGAGGCAGTACATAGGCATCGTCTGTTGACACGGTATGCCTACGCTCGCCCAACAGGTTCAGGATATAGTTGCCTGTATTGGGGTCGCGCTCTGCTATCTCGTTCAGCCAGACTGCTGTCTCTACGGCCTCGCGCTGACAGAAGAACAACCGCAGGTTCGCTCTGCGTTCTTTGTTATTGAACCAGAAGTCAAGCAATTCCTTGGTGATACGAGAGGCTTTGGGATAGCCACCCTCACGCCATGCTTTTACCTCTTTACGGATGCCATTGATAAACTCGGCATTGGGATCAACTGATATAAAGTCTTCTTGCGAGAAGAAAGTCTTATCTCCTCGTTTCTTTGGCACGATATTCACGTCATAGCCGAATGGCCGTCGTCCATTGATAACGGTGGCATAGTCTATGTTACCGTTCATATCGGTGTCGTAGTAATACTGCGGTTCCTCGTACGGATTGTTCAGTACGGGATTGTCATTATTGGCTTGCATAAGCGTATTATCGTTTATGCGCTGCTCTCTAAAAAACAAAAGCAAGACCAAGCACAAAAGAAACGTGGACGACTACTCATCCACATTCCAGGTGTTTGGCCCAACCTTTCAGAGAAAACAAGTAACGCCCACGCAATCGTGAACGTTTGCAAGTAGTCTCTGACTTCTTCTGTGGCCAAACTTCGGAATGTCTATTAAACAGCAAACGCTATATTTTACCTCAAAAATCGCACCGGCGGGCTTCCGCTGAAGCCATGAAAACATATAAAGAGCATGCAGCTTTCCTGTCCCATTAGGACAATCAGCCGGTGTTCGAGGGGCAAAGATACGAAAAACTTTGGAAAGTAATGCTCTTTGAGTGAAAAATCTGCAAAAAACGTGTAAATATTAGGAAAAGTACCTATCTTTGCTCCATGAAAGGAAAAGATATGAAGGTTTTTGCAGGGTTAAGCTCCAGCAGTGGGCAAAAGAACAAGGCGCGAGCCTATTAATTATCGTGGATTCTTCTTGATATTCCATTTCTTATTGTGAATTTTCTCAAGAACTGGAGTCAGGCATTCCTCCAATTCTGCTCCAACCTTACACAAATCATAACATTTACTACGATGATTTGGTATTGGACTGTCATAATATTTATAGTTTGCATCATTGTTGGAGTCCGTTTGTTTCTTCATTGCACTTTCCAAATTGCCAATATCACCAAGGTCAGGGATAATACAATGCAACAGTTTATCAAACTGTTTGCGATCAGTATTTTTGGCGGTTATTTCAAATTTGTTGCATACGAACCTGAGTCTATCTAAATATTTTCCTTTATTTGTATTAACCTTGAACCAAGTGTCTTCATTCATGTTTTTTACAAATAGAGAATACGTCTCATCATCATCGAAAGTCAGTATTTTCTGTACATCTTCAGGCAGATCCTTGATGTGATATTCTGGAAGGCCAGAAGAGTTGGACTCCTCGAAATGAGGGGAGTCTGTCTCATCTGACTTATTCTGAGGTACATCATCTTTCGGTATGACTTCTGTTGTAGTTGTCGTGTTATACCCCATTAACATCTGTACCCTCAATGCCTCCTTACGCTCTTCTGCCTCAAAGCGATTAAGAAGAGAGTCTTTGATGTCCTTCAGCGTAAGAACAAATCGCTGATACTCTTCTACGAGTTTAGGGTCTTTCAAATTATAGTACGTATCATAATAGTGATGTGTGTCTGCCCACTTTTCTGCCAACCAATTAATAGCGAGGTCTATATCCGACAACTTTCTGACATGATAAAGAAATTCATAAATATAATTGAGATTCCAATGATTTGTTGCCTCCTCCATATCCATAATAAGAAAGTCTGGCCGAGATTTCATGTAAACCCTGGCTAACTCTTCAGGTCTGACCATTTTAGTGGAGACTGTTGTGTGAAGATCTTTTTTTTCTATTTCATCTCTGTTTTCCACAAGTTGATTCGTTTCTCAATTTCCTCTTTAGGCAGGCGAGAGTTAATGCTGTAGAGTTGTTGCAGTTTCTTAACCGCAACCTGGCGGGAAATAACATTGAACTCTACAAGACGATCAAAAACATAGATAACCCCATGAACCTCTACTCCCTCATAAGCGGAGGTTGTTCGCAACTTCCGGTCGCCAGTCAGTAGGATATAGTTATTCACCTTTGCATAATACCATACTGAACAGTCTGTCAGAGACAAATTGGTCTTATTCAAAGATTGCTGAAACAGATTTCCAATCTCCAACATTTCTTTCGCCTCAAAGACAGGAACAATAAGGCGCTTTTCTGCTTTGTATCTGGCTACGGTATCATGTTGCCCTTCCTTCAGCAACTCAAGCATCACGAAATCTGTGGTATGAACCTCCCATGGAAGTGAGAAGAACTCATCCAGTAGTCCGACTTCATACAAGTCGATGAATACGTTTGTATCGTTTACTACTATCTTTTTCATTAAATCACGTTCAAATGCTTACGGACGGTGCTGACAGAGCTATGCAGAAGATTAGCTGCTTTTGAAGTGCTTATCAGATCCTTTGCCGCTGCAGCATACACCATCATCTCAAACTTCTTAGAGAAGCCTTCCTGATATAAGGAATCTTCTACAAACTGCTTCCATGCGTCATCATGATTCTTGCGAATACAGTAGGTCTTGTATTTGCTGTCACTGATGATGTCTAAATCATGCAACTTGTGCATGATAGCATCAAAGGAAATGCCATACACCACCTGCAACTGACGAACTTCAAAAGTAGATATCTTTTCACCTGGACTGAAAACCGTTCGTACAACTATTGATGGTAAAAGCATCTCGTTGGCGAATGCATCGCAAAGTTTTTCCTTCTCCCGTAAAGTCAAAGACGGAGAAAATCGTTTGTCAAACAGAAGATGGCCCAACTCATGCATCGTGGTAAACCGGCGACGCTCTACATGACTTTGGTTCTTGTTGAGGACAACAATATAGTCCTTACCATTAACGATACCACTTACACCATCAAAACCACTTGGTGCCTCCGTGCAAATCACTTTTATGCCGTGTTCCTCCAGCATGTCCTGAACATTTCCGATGGCATCATAGCCCAAATGCCAATCGTCTCTTAGATATTTAGCCTGTTCCCACATCTGAGCAGGAGAGGATAATTGCTCACCATCCGTCTGAAGAACAGTATCCTTGTCTTTGCCGAGAATCTCTTCCACTTCCAAATAACGCTCGACTTCGTCCTGGATTCTAACCTTTAATGCGTTAGCATCCTTGGCGCTAGTGTTGGACTTCTTACGGAAGGATACTTTAAACTCATTCAAGTCAAAACTGAAAGGACGAAAGAAATAGTCCGGCTCCACATCCAATGCAATAGCCAGAGCCGTCAAGATGGTACTGTTTGGCATCATCTTGGCAGCCTCGTACTTCGAAATAGCCTGCTTCGTGACGCTATTTCCAATCATGGAGGCAAGTTGGTCCATAGATATTTTCTTCAATATCCTGGCTTGCCTGAGGCGTTGTGAAAATACATTTAAAAGGTCTCCCATAACTATAAAATTGATTTCGTTGACAAAGTTACTAATTTTTATTTTATGTCAACCGACATTTGGTTATTTTCTTAGTGATGCAGGTTGATTTTTAACATATTTTTGGCATTTTCCGTAATAATGAGACGTTTGGCATATATATTTATCGCCATATTGAACTTACAAATGAACTTTGGGGTGAAATTGCCCCGAAATCAAGTGAACTGGCGTGAACTTTTCGAACTTTGCGAACTTCATGAACCTATAGACGTTTTATTCCACTATTTCTCATCGTAAAATTGTAAATTCGCGCCAGAATTCTACACCCATGGCATTAACCGAGCACGGGCCTTGGGGGCGGACAAAGTGAAATCGTAACCACTATACCGAAGTCCGTTTGTGCGAGTGGGTAAACCTCATACAATAAAACAAAAGAATAGTATGGAGGCAAATAACAAACCAGTTACCGCCAACAGCTGGAATCCAGCCGAGGTGCGGATGAGCTTCTTTTCGAAGCCAATTACAAACAAACGGCCATGCGGACAGCCTTTGTCGCTGTTCCAGGTCTATAGGTGCATCATTACCCGCAGGTACATGTCTGAAACGGAACAGCTTAGAACTATCACCGATGACGACAAGGCCCGGGATTTTAAGGGGCAGCACCTGGATTATGTGACGCCAAGTGGCGTTTTCAGTTACTGTTCTGACAATTCCCTTGTCAAGCATTCGGGTGTCCTTTGCATGGACTTGGATTATCTGGGCAACCGTGTAGAGGAATTGTTCCAGTTACTGATTCATGATCCAATGTTCCAGACGCTGCTACTTTTCCGTTCGCCACGCGGCTTCGGACTGAAATGGTTCATCCATATCGACCTCACACGCTGCGACCACCGTACATGGTTTCAGGCTATTCGCAACTACTTGATGCACACTTACCACCTGGAGGATAAACAAGTGGACAAGGCGTGTGGAAACCCTTCAAGGGCATGCTACTTGTGTCACGACTCTAAAGCGTATTTACCTCTGTCTCTTATTGAATATTTTTAATCAGTAAACCCTAACAACGAAAAAAACATATAGTATGGACAACAATATCATTTTCGACCCGATGGCCTGGGCAGCAGCCACGGATAATAACAGTAAGCCTGCCAGCGACGACAACGACCAGATAAAAGGCCAAGTTCAGAAACCTAATCCAGCTGTTCCTGATGTCGGGAACGAACTGGAGAAGGCAAAGGCCGCTGTAGAGGAACTGCTTCGGCTTGGTGGCAACATCGCTGAAAGCTACAACGACTGGTGGGAGTGCGGCTGTGCACTCGCCGAACTGGGGCCTGAGGCCCGCGACCTGTTTCATCAGGTATCAAGTCAAAGCACCAAGTACCGTGAGTCTGACTGTGAGAAGAAGTGGCAGGAATGCCTTTCAAAGCGTGATGGCAGAATCACTATCGCAACTTTTTACAAAATGGCACAGGCGGCTGGCGTAGACCTCAGTGCCATCGGACGTAGGTTTCCGTCAACTCCGCCACTCCGCCACGGCTCTACATACGAAAATGTTATGAATACAGGGAATATACAAATGAATGATGATAATAACAAAAGTCGCGTGATCACTCCAGATAATCAACCTTCCTATGCAGTTGAACAAAGCGTTGGCGGAATGGCGGAAATGGCGGAAACATCCTCTTCGAATGTCGAACAAGTACTTGACGCTTCGGCTCTTGCAAACCCGACTTTTTCTGACAAACTCAACATCAACGATCTGCCTCCGATTATACGTGATGCAGCCCAAAAGCAGACAACATCCGAAGGGCGAGACAAGGTGATATTGAGTATGCTCAACTTGGCATCGGGTTTTTCTCCCAATGTCTGCGGCATATATGATCGGCGGCTTGTGTTTCCGCCCTTCTACAACTTTATCGTGGCACCATCGGGTGCAGACAAAGGCATCATCCCTGCCTGCCTTGCGCTCGTAAAGCCTATTAAACTCGAAATTCAAAGCCGCTATGAGGCTGAGCATCGGGAATACCTCAAGAACAAAGCCGCCTATGATGCTCTGAGCAAAAAGGAGAAAGCGAATGCTACCGAACCAGAGGAACCACCTTACCGTTCGCCGCTTATCTCAGTCAACGCCTCGGCAACGGCCTTCTATCAGGATCTGGCTGCCAACGATGGTTGGGGAGCCATCTTTGAGACCGAGGCTGACACGTTGACACAAGCCGTCAAACAGGACTATGGAGACTACTCGTCTGGGCTGCGCAAGGCCTTTCATCACGAGTCAATCGACTATAGCCGACGCAAGGATAATGAACATGTATTCATTGATAAGCCCAGAATGTCCATATTACTGACATGTACCCCCGGTCAGGTACCACTGTTGCTTTCTCCTCAGAACACAGAGAATGGTTTAGCAAACCGCTTCGTGTTCTACCTGCTACGCAAGAGCCGTGGTTGGCGTAACGTATTTGAAGATTGCGAAGAGACACTTAACGAGCAGATGGCTCCACTCGGTCTTCGTTTCAAAGCCATCTATGATGACTTACAAACCTTCAGCAAGGAGCCACTGAAATTCACACTCAACGAAGAACAGAAGATGCGCTTTAACGAGTTCTTCGAGCCTCTTTACAACGAGCAAGTAGGACTACATGGTGACGAGCTCGATGCCTTCGTGTTCCGTCTCGGACTCACCACCTATCGTATTGCGATGGTACTCACCATTCTCCGACATGAAGAGCAGCAACCTCGCTTCAGTCAGCAGGGCGAACCATTGGTGTGTACCGAAAACGACTATCAGACTGCCATCACCATCGCATCATGTCTTATCAACCACACAGTATATGTCTACAAGCGACTGTTACCACACACCGAGACACCTCTCAGCACAACAGGAAAGCCTATGTCCTCTCAGGAACTCACCTTCTTGAATGCCCTGCCACAGGAATTCACAAGAAAAGATTTCCTAATGATTGCTTGTCAGCTACAAATGTCTGAGCGCACAGCTGAACGCTATGTAGGCTCTTTCATCGCTGACTACAATGTCGTTATCCGCATCAGCACCGGTCATTATCGCAAGCATTGATAATACGAGCCGTAATCCCGTTGCCAGTGAGCCGTAATCTCGTGAGGGGTGAGATTACAGCTCGTTTTTCTTTACATTTGTGCGAATAATTGCATGGTCGTATCATGTCAAAACAATTAACATATATTAGTAAAAATATTGCGCTGAAAATTTGGCGGTTTCAGATTAATTTCGTACCTTTGTAGCATAGAAAGGCAGGAGAATCCTGACCTGGATTATGTCTCACTTAATAATCTTATACCATGAGTAAAATTCTTTACGAGGTTTATCAGAATGACATCAAGGACTCAGAGTCGGTGATGTTCGGGAAATGGTACGCCCGCCTCAAAAGTATCGAAACGCTGAGCACCGAAAAGCTCGCCAAGCACATCTCTGAACACGGCTCCGTATTCACGGCCGACGTGGTGGAGGGTGTGATGAAGAAAGTCAAGACCTGTCTGCTCGAGATGCTGCTCGAGTCGAAGAAGGTGAAGATTGCCGGACTGGGCACGTTCTACCTGACCTGCGAGTGCCAGAAGGGCGGTGCCGACAAGGAGGAGGACTTCAATGTGAACCAGCACCTGAAGGCACTCCACATCCGATTCCTGCCCGATCAGGCTCAGGAGGACAACCTCTCCAGCCGCGAGTTCATCAAGAAGGCCGAGTTCGTCAACGTCAAGAGCCTGATCTCTTCTGGCAAGGAGGAGTCTGAGGGTTCTCAGGAAGGCGAGAACGGCAGTCAGAGTGGCAATGGTAACGGTTCCGGCTCAGGCTCAGGTTCAGATGGTAATGGTGGCTCGCAGGGCGGTAGCCAGAATCAGGCGACGAACTTTGCCCTGACCATCTCGACCAGCGGTAGCGGCTCTGCCACCGTGACGCTCAACGGCAATGCCGTGACCTCGGGCAGCAACCTGAGCGAGGACGATGAGGTGGAGATCAGCATCACGCCCGCTGAGGGTCAGACCCCGACAGCGACGCTGAACGGATCAAGCATCGAACTGACGGAAAACGATGGTGTCTACACCGGTAACTTCGCGATGCCCGCACAGGCCAGCACGTTGGTCATCAACACTGGCACTACCAGTGGTGGTGACAACGATGATGACGGTCTCGACAAGGACTAGGCCTCTACTAAAAGAAAGTAGGATGCACCAAGAGATGGTACATCCTATTTTTTTATCGCATAAAAACGACTATGCTTAATCGAGGCCAAAGAGCACTTTCAGTCCGCCGTCGACACCCGAGAAGCCCATGAAGGCGAGGGAGAGCAGTCCGGCAGAGAGCATCACGATGGCCATGCCCTGCATGCCCTTGGGAATCTTCACGAGCTCGAGCTGCTCACGCATACCGGCAAAGACCGTCAGCGCCAGGCCGAAGCCGATGGCTGTGGAGAAGGCATAGACCACCGACTGCAACAGATTGTAATCCTTCTGGATGCAAAGGATGGCCACACCCAGTACGGCACAGTTGGTGGTGATCAGCGGCAGGAAGATGCCCAATGCCTGATAGAGGGCCGGTGACACCTTCTTCAGCACAATCTCGACCATCTGCACCAGCGAGGCGATGACGAGGATGAAGGCGATGGTCTGCAGATACTGCAAACCGAAGGCGTCGAGCACATATTTCTGCACCAGCCAGGTGACGATGGTGGCGAGCGTCAGCACGAAGGCGACGGCTGCCGACATGCCCAGCGAGGTGTCAATCTTCTTGGATACGCCGAGGAACGGACAGATGCCGAGGAACTGTGACAACACGATGTTGTTCACGAAAATGGCGCTGATGAAAAT
>JAEEGG010004420.1_pt1 | contig 34041 bp, 28 predicted proteins | sample 9134161 | NCBI WGS metagenome assembly JAEEGG01 (sample SAMN16246543, study PRJNA631951) | gut metagenome | biome: gut microbiome; feature: rumen; material: CR-attached | host: Bos | place: Iran: Karaj | collected 2018-10 | reverse complement strand
TGGAAGACCATGCGGATACCCTGTCCGGCAACAAGGAGACTCTTTATATTGCCACTGGCAATTCGTCGTCTCCCTTCTGTCTGGCGCTGTCCCGGCTGTTCCACGGGCGTTCCGCCGTCATCATGACCCCCACCGCACTGGATACGCGGCTTTTTGATTTCGCCATCGTTCCGCTGCACGACCATCCTGAACCTGCCGATAACCTGATCACAACACTGGGCGCTCCCAATCACATCTATTACCCGGAACTGCAGGCAGCGGCGGAGGAAACCTTTGCCCCGTTACTGCCTTTCCCCAAGAAAGTTGTTACCCTTCTCCTGGGCGGGAGTGATGCCAACTATGAGCTCACCCCCGGCTGGGTCCGGTCTGTCCTGCCCTCCCTGCGGGAAGCGGCGGAAAAACAGGGGGCCGCGCTGCTGGTTACGACCTCGCGCCGCACGGGGGCTGAGGCAGACGCCGCGGTGGAGGCTGTCCTTGCGGGAAGCCCCGCCACCCGTTACCTGCTTCTGGCATCCCGGAGCCCGGAGAATCCTGTTCCCGCCATGCTGGGGGCGGCCACCCATGTCCTGGTTACGGAAGATTCCGTTTCCATGGCTTCGGAGGCAGCCACGGCCGGCTTCCGGGTGGGGCTGATCCGGGTTGACAAAAAAGAGAGCCCGCTGACGAAGCTGCGCAGGCATCTGGGCGGAGGAACGGCAAAGTTTGACGCGCTCTTTACGGAAATGGCCGCAAGAGGGTTTGTGGAAGACCTGGGGGCAACCCCGGACTTTGAAGCCTTCCTGGCTCCCGAAGCCTGCCGGACGGAGGTTCCTTTCGATGAGGCGAAGAGAGCGGCGGAATGGATCCTGAACCGCTGGACCCGGTTGGAAAAAGAGGTATGATATTACATGAGAATCCTTCACATGGTTCCCACATTTGAACTGGGAGGCGTGGAGCGTTACGTAATCGAACTTGCAAAGGAACAGGTTGCCCATGGGCATCAGGTTTCTCTGGTAACGGCAGGCGGGAAGATGGAAGCGCAGCTGCCCAGGGAAGTAGAGGTCATCCATCTGCCTGTCCAGCGAAAGAATCTGTTCACGGGACTCTATTGTGTGTACCGTCTTGCGCAGAAGCACAGGCAATGGGATATTGTTCATGCCCACTCCCGGGTTCCCGCCTGGATTATCTGGTGGACCTCGGCTTTGACAGGCATTCCCTGGATTTATACGGCTCATTCCACCTATTCCCTGAATGCAGGGCTGACACCATTGAAACACGCCAGGGGCGTAATCTGTGTCTCCGATGCGGTGAGACAGCATCTGGCGGATTATCTTCCGGAAAACACGGTCACCATGACCAACGGCATGCGGAAGCCCTCCTGCTCCTGGGAGGGCAGGGGCTTTCCCGGCAATCCCCGGTTCCTCTTTGTGGGGCGGCTGTCACGGCCGAAAGGCCTTGACACGGCGCTCCGGGCTCTGGGGGAACTGAAAGACCGTCCCTGGACGCTGGATGTTGTCGGCGACGGTCCCCAGCGCGGGGAATGGGAGACCCTGACGGCCGAACTGGGCCTGCAGGAACGGGTCACCTTCCACGGTTTCCGGGACGATACGGAAGCGTGGATGGCGCGTTCCGGCTGCCTGCTGTTCACGTCCCATCAGGAAGGCATGCCGCTGACGGTGAACGAAGCCTTAGGCGTCGGCATCCCCATCCTGGCTTCGGACATTGAGCAGCTGCGTCCCCTGGCTTCCGGTCCGCTGGTTCCTTCCGGAGATGTGGAGGCCTGGCGCGGGGCCATCGAAAAGGTTCTGGACTGCGGAACAGCGAGCCCGCTTTCCGCGGAGGGGCTGACCACGTTCGGGGAGACGGCTGAGCGGATTGAGGCGTTTTACCGGGATGTGCTGGGAAAAACGGGAGAAACAACAACGCCCCGGCCGGTTCTGCATTTGCAGAAACTGATTGGCCGCGGCGGAACCCGTGAGTGCTGGCAGCACCCGTTAGATGATAATTTGTGCGTAAAAGTTAATCTGGAGCACAGGAAAAACAATTCCCTGCTCTATGAGATCCGGGTGTATGAGCGCATTAAAAACCTGTTGCCCGGACTGATAGCCGCAGTCCGTCCCGAACTGGCGGAGACGGATAAAGGACCGGGACTTGTCAGCGAACTTGTCCGTGATGACGATGGGACGATATCGCCCTCTCTCAGAGATTGTTTTGCAAGAGGCGACGACATGAAGGAAATCCTGAATCCCCTCAACCGGATCATAAAAAGGCTGATTGTGAGAGACATATTCTTCTTTGACCTGAACAAGGGCAATTTTGCGGTACAAACGGTACACGGTAAAAAGACCGTTGTCATGACAGATATCAAGAGCCTGAACCGCGCGGGATTTAAAGGCTTTTTACATTTGGAGAGAATATTTGCGCCGCTTGCAAGAAACATTATGTTCCGCAGGATCCGGAGGCTGTATACCGATCTGGGCCTGGATTTTCCCTTTGATGAGTTATGCCGGAAAAAACGGTTCCACACAGTTTTTGTTACGAATTAGCGAACTTCTCCATTGTATATAATAGTCTGTCGGCTGATTGTTTCGCTTCAACATAGGTAGCTGGGAGGTCCTTATGAATTCATGCGGTATCACCTATCCGCTCATCAGCGTTGTGGTGCCCGTCTATAACACGGAAAAACGAATCGCTTATTCACTGGAGTCCATCATTGCACAGGACTATCCGAACCTTGAAATCATTGTCGTGAACGACGCTTCGACGGATGCGACGGAAACCAATGCCCGGCGCATACTTGAGAATTGCGGACGTCCTTTTTCCATCATTACCCACAAAGAGAACCGCGGCGAAACGGCTTCCCGTAACACGGGCATGGATGCGATGAAAGGAGAGTTCGTCTGGTTCATTGATGCGGATGACATGGCTGAGAACAACCTTGTTTCCACGCTGTACACCCTGATAGAGGAATACAAATGCGACATCTCCCTCTGCGGTTTAAAGGACCGGTTTGAAGACGGGCGCCCCGACGTATTGGATCCTGTAAAACTGGAAGGACCTAACATCCGCAAGGGCGAGGATATGGTCTGGCTGCGAGTGTTCAATAAGATTACTCCTCATATTTGCGGCATGTTATTCCGGAAAACATTTCTTCAGGAAACCGGTCTGCGTTTTCACGAAGGGTGCACCAATGGCGGGGACGTGGAATTCCAGCTTAAGGCGCTTTGCCGGGCCGGACAGGTTGCTTTTGCTCCGGACTGCCTTTATATTTACATGCACCATGCCGGGATGGGCTCAATCAGTGATACGAATACGAAAGAGAAACGTATCCGGCGCTACCGGGACAACACGGGGGGCCATCTCAGGGCAGGCCAGTATCTGAGCGAACACGCGGCTTCTGAAAGGATAAAGGAATTAGGAGGGCATTATCTCGTGCCTCAGGCTCTCATCCGTCGTCTTACTCTGTGCGCCAAAACAAATGACAGAGCAGGATATAACGCGCTGCTCTCTGACAGCAATACACGCAAGACACTGGGCGCGGCCAAAACGTTTTTCACTGAAAGGCCGGAGGTTTACCTAAAAGCGCTGGCGCTGCTCTATTTCCCGGATTTCTATTACCGCCTGCGGAGCAGGTAGTCTACAAACGAACAGAAGCAAAGCAATACAGAAAAAACGTGCAAGAAGGTTTATGCGATATGCTGAATTTTCAGGAAAGTAAATTAGAAAAATATCTGGCTGTTTCCGCGGCGGTTGCAATTTGCGTACTGCGCATGTCAACCGCATTAAGCGAGGTCGCCACCGGCATTGCTTTGCTGCTGGGACTTGTTTTATGGTATAAAAATAAAGAGAGTGTTTCCGTATCCGGAGACATAAAAGGATACATGAAAGCCTATGGCGTATTTCTTTTGCTGCTGGTACCGTCCGTTGTCTTTTCGGACAATGCGGCCGTAAGCGTAAAAGAGTTTTTCCGGTTTTGGGTATGGCGTTTCATGATTTTTGCTGTTGTTGCAGCCTTTATTCATCGAAGAGAGTACCTCGTTAATATGCTGACCGCATACCTGTCTGTAAGTTCCATTGAATTTTTGTTTACGCTGGTAGAAGTATTGAAAAAAATGAGACATCATGGCCGCGGGCTGGGCTTTGGTGGTGATACTATGGTGCTGACACTGGGTGGTATCTTGTGTATGCTGCTGCCCATCGTGCTGGTCATCCTGATGGATTCCGGCTTTGAAAAGCGGTTAAAAAAAGCCGCCTCTTTTGCGGTTGTCAGCATTCTGGTGGGGCATTTATGCAATAAAAGTCGGGGCGCCTGGCTGACGGATCTGATTGTGGTTCCCATTGCAATATTCCGGTATTTGAAACATAATAAAAAGTATCTCGCAGTTGTATTGGCCGTTTTTTTAGGAATCGCAGGGTTTATGGCAAGCAGCCCCCACTATGTGCAACGGGTGAAGTCGATTACCAATACGACCACGGACCAGTCCAATGCAGATCGTATCTGGGTCTGGAAATCCGCAAACCGTATGGTGAAGGATCACCCGGTAACGGGAGTCGGACCGGGCCGGTTTCGGGAACACTATAAGAAATATCGATATAAACAGGAAAGACAAAATCTGCCCCATGCCCACAATAATTTTATCCAGATAACCACCGAGAGCGGAATCACAGGGCTGGCGGGGCTTCTTTTCTTTGTTGGTTATTCCCTTTATAAAAGTTTGCGGAATTACCGCAAAAAGAATAATCCGTATGATATCCTGGTCTTTACTACAATTTTGGGATATCTCTGTCTGTTTGGGCAAATTGATTATTCACTGGGCTCTTCAACAGGGATGCGTATTATGTGGTTCCTGCTGGCGGTACTGCTGAAACTGAAAGAAACAGAACGGCAGCGGATATCGTTGTAATTTCATGTGGAATCATATATAATTGTAATAATAAGTACTTTACCATTATCATGAATATGCATTCATGGTTCCCGGAGGCATTTCCGTGACGAATAAAAGGCCTGAACAAAGGCAACAGCTTGCTGCTGCCAGAAAATTAAAGAAGACTAATAAGTACGCCTATCTGTTTGCGCCCCTGCTGCTGGTGCTGGCAGATTATGTTGCCGTGCTGTGCGCGGAACAGATTTCCTTTATGCTGCGGAATTTCTTTATACAGGACCATGGTGTGCTGCGCATTACTAAATTCCACTTTTATGTGATTGCGCCTGTCATTTATATTGTGTACCTGCACCTTTGCAGCCTGTACACGCGCCAGATGCAGTTCTGGCGGATTATTGCAGGAATTTTTAAGGCAAACTTGTACGCCATCCTGACGGGAATATTTATATTGTACATCGTACAGTCAGCTGCCACTACGTCTCGCCTGTATATGACGCTGTTGTGGATCTTCGGCTTCTTCTTTATCGTACTGTTCCGGTTTATCCTTAAAAAAGTCTTTGACCGAATGCATCTCTTTGAAGAGCCTGTGTTGCTGATGGGAGCGGGGCTGACTGCAGAAATTTTATTGAAGCACATCCGGAGCGATATCGGGTTAAACTATCGCTTTATCGGATATTTGGAAGACTATAAACCCAATGCGGAAGTAGCGAGCCAACTGCCGCATTTGGGGAAATTCGCAGACGCGCCGGCTGTTATAAAAAAAACCGGCGTGCGGAAAGTACTGGTAATGGCCCCGGGCCTGGACCAGCAACATTTGCAGGATATTGTCTATGATATCCAGCCACTGGTACACAGTGTAGGGTTTATTCCTGATATGGGCTCTATGCCCTTGTCCAACATGGAGACGGAAAGCCTGATTGACGGTCATGTGATGATGTTCAATATGCGGAACAATTTGCGCAGCCGTCTTAACCGCATTTTGAAGTTTGTGTTTGACTGGTGCCTGACGTTTATAGGTACTCTTTGCATTTCCCCCATTTTACTGGCTATAGCCATATGGGTATACCGGGACTCCCCCGGACCGGTCATTTTTAAACATCGGCGCATCGGGAAAGACGGAAAAGACTTTTACTGTTATAAATTCCGCAGCATGTGCGTGGATGCAGACGTAAAACTAAAAGAACTGCTGGAAAAGGACCCGGAAGCCCGGGCGGAATGGGAAAAAGATTTTAAGCTGAAGAACGATCCGCGCATTACCCGGAGCGGCGCTTTCCTTCGCAAGACAAGCCTGGACGAACTGCCCCAGATTTTTAACGTGCTGAAAGGGGAAATGAGCCTGGTGGGCCCCCGACCCATTATCCGGGACGAAATACCCCGCTACGGAAAATACATTGAAGATTATTACATGGTGCGTCCGGGCATCACCGGTATGTGGCAGACCAGCGGACGCAGTGATATCGACTATGACGAGCGGGTACAGATGGATACCTGGTACGTGCGGAACTGGAATATCTGGTTTGATATTGTATTGTTGTGGAGAACATTCAGCGTGGTGCTGAACAAGAAAGGTGCGTATTGAATCGTGGATATTAAGATTCTGGTTGCTGCCCATAAGAAATACTGGATGCCGGAGGATCCGATTTACCTGCCCTTGCATGTTGGCGCCGAAGGTAAAGCGGATTTAGGGTATACAAAGGACAATACGGGAGATAATATTTCTCTCAAAAATCCCCATTACTGTGAGCTGACCGGTCTGTACTGGGCGTGGAAAAACTTGAAAGCTGATTATGTCGGGCTTGTTCATTACCGGCGTTATTTTACCCGGAAAGAAGTTCGTAACATCGAAAAGAAGAAAGAACAGATTTTGAACGCTGCAGAATGGCAGAACCTGCTTGACCAACATTCCGTGATTGTTGCGGATAAGCGGAAGTACTATATTGAAAGCAACCGCAGCCATTACAACCATGCACACCCCAGCAGCGGGCTGGACGTGACGGAGGAAATTATCCGGGAGAAGTATCCGGAATACATCGAAGCATTTACTACCGTTATGAATCGAACCTGGGCTCATATGTTCAATATGTTTGTGATGCGCAGAGATCTGTTTGACGCATACTGCCATTGGATGTTTTCCGTTCTGGAGGAATTGGAGTGTCGTCTGGATATTTCTGCATTTGATGCCTACAATTCCCGGGTGTTCGGCTTTGTCAGCGAACGCTTGCTGGATGTGTGGCTGGAAAAAAACCAGATTGCCTATCATGAACAGAATGTGTCCTTTATAGAGCCGCAGAACTGGCTTAAAAAGGGCGGTTTGTTCTTGAAACGGAAAGTGTTTGGGAGATAATTTGATTTTAGATTATGAAAATTCTTATTGTTGACACGGTTTCTTATGATAGAGCTCCGTATTTAAAGTATTATGAAGATGCCTGTAAAGAACAAAACGTGGATTACGAATTGTTTCTGTGGGACAGATATACAGACGGTGGTCTAGAAAAACAGGGAAACTGTTTTTTGTATCATAAAAATTGTCCTTTGGGCGGAGGAAAGTTACGTAAAGTTCTCCCTATGTTTTTTTATAGAAAGGCGTTATTAGAAACCATAAAACACAATCAGTATACACATTTGATCCTGATTAATACGTTAGCTTCAGTAATGATATCAAGTTATGTCTTAAAGTATTTTAATAAAAAATACATTATGGACATTAGGGATTATACGTATGAAAGATTTAAAAGTTACAAGAATATAGTTGATAGATTAGTAGAAAGTTCCTATTTTACGACAATTTCATCGGAAGGATTTTATAAGTTTATAAATAAAAGAGATAATATTATTATAAATCATAATATAAGTAATATTAGTGAGCAAAAAGAAAAGCCAACACTAAGCAATGTAAAACCAAATACTGTTGGTTTTGTTGGATCCGTAAGATATGAAAGAGAGAATCTTGAATTAATAAAAGCTCTGAAAAACAATGAAGATTATGAATTATTGTATTACGGACAAGTTGTAAGCGGATGTTACATAGAAGAAAAAGCCAGAGAGATGGGAGTAAAAAATATAAAGTTTTTTGGGAGTTTTAATAATAATCAAAAAGCTAATATCTATGATAATATTGATATAATAAATTCTTTGTATGGCAATTCGTCTTTTGAAGTTACAACAGCTGTCCCGAACCGCTACTATGATGCCTTGCTGTTTAAAAAACCTATTATTGCATCAAAAGGGACTTTTTTAGGGGAAATGGTTCAAAAGAAACGTTTAGGTATTGTAGTTGATGTGTTTCATGATAATGTCGAAAGTTTATTAAGCAGTTTTATAAAGAGTTTTGATTCCCGTTATTTCTTAGAGGCTTGCAATAAAGAACTGGTTCAAATCTTAAAAGAGCAAAACTATTATTGTGCGTATATTAGAAAATTTCTGAAAACGTAGAATTTTTATCAGGTAAACAGCAAAGATGAAAAAGTTAAGTCTTAATGAAATTAAAAAGATTGAGTTAGATATTCTTAAGCAATTTGGTGAATTTTGTTCCGAACATAATTTAAAGTATTATCTTGCAGGGGGCACTTTATTAGGAGCTATACGACATAAAGGTTTTATTCCCTGGGATGATGATATTGATGTTTGTATGCCCAGGCCGGATTACGAAAAATTTCTTAACGAATTTCCTCAAGAAAATCTTAATGAAAACTTACTATTGCTTGATGTTCGGTTTCATAATTTTGATGCGCCATTCTGCAATATTATTGCAAAAAATACGAAAGTGATTAACAAATTTGTACATAATAAGGCAAACCAAAAACTTTGGGTTGATATATTTCCTGTTGACGGATTGCCACAAGATGATAAAGAAGTTGGTAGCATTTATAAGAGAGGAAATTTCTATAGGAAATTGTTGATGCTGTGTGATGCAAATCTGGGCGAAGGAAAAACGGCTTTCAAAAAGTGGGCAAAATATATTCTCCGACCATTAGCAAATTTGTATGGAAAGAACAATCTGGTTAAGAAGCTGGATTCTATTGGCCGCTCTTATCGCTATGAAGATTGCGAATATGTTGGCGCAGTCACTTGGGGTCTTTATGGTGTTGGTGAACGTATGTTGAAAGCTGAATTTGAAAAAGCTGTTGAAGTAGAATTTGAAGGTTATAGATTTCCTGCTTTTTCTTGTTGGGATAGTTATCTACGTGGACTATATGGTGACTATATGCAATTACCGCCACTGGAGAAAAGGCAAACACATGATATGGAAGCGTATCTGTTAGAAGACGGTGAGTTTTAGTTACGAATAATGAGACGCTCGCATCAACCATGGAACTAACAATAATAATATTGAGAACATAGAGGAAGTAAGATGCCTTTAATTAGTGTAATCATACCGGTCTTTAATAACCGTACTGAAGATATTAAGAGATGTATAGGCAGTCTGTATAATAAAGAGTTTACAGAGAGCGTAGAAATCATTTTGATAGATGATGGAAGTCGTGCAGAGTGTGCGAATGCGTTGGATGAAATAGCAACAAGTTGTACAAATGTTAAGGTGTTTCATCAATCTAACAAAGGGGTTTCTAATGCCAGAAATCAAGGGGTGACTTTTGCAACTGGTGAATATGTAGCATTTGTTGATGCTGATGATATGGTAACAAAGAGTTTTATCTCAGACGCAATTTACCTTATTAAAAATTCAAATATAAAATTGGATATCATTTATGGATTTGTTGAATACATAAATACTTGCTCAGAGACAAGACAATTCCAAAACGATTTCCTGCATAGCAAAGAAAAGGAATTAGAATGCATTACATTATCAAAAAACCAAAAAGAATTATTAAGCTGCCATTTTTTTGATTTGGGAGTGCCTGATTTTTTGTGGGGAGATTATTACATTAGCCGTGGATCGGTTGCTCGCCTGGTAAGCCGGGTTCTTGCGGGACAGCATATGTTTGATGAAACATTAAGTATGGGGGAAGATGCTATATGGAACTTGGAATTACTAAAATTTGCAGAAAATTTATGCATCGTTAAACGGTGTTGGTACTATTACATCTATAATCCGAAATCTGTTACACATCAACTTAGTGAAAAAGCAATCGGACAATACGAAAAAATGATATCGAAATACAAAGAATTCGCAAGTAATGATAAAAGGAAAGCATGCCTAGTAAACAGAGTATTTCAATCTATTAACGAATTGGCGAGAGGTTATTTTTTAAAACCAGATAATTTTGGCAATGTATTTATTGCGGCGATAAATTTTAAAGAACTGTTTTCCCATGCACCGTGGAAACAGATACTGTGCTTTTCAAATGCATACAGGGCAGGAACAAAGTGTTTGTTAAAATATGTATTGTTAAAAATGGGTGTGTTGTTGTTTGCGATAAAATTAAAAATGCTGTTTGTTAAAAATGATTAAGGATACTTGATAAAATTGGAGAAACTTATGTCAAATGTAGCGATTATATTTGCCGGGGGAGCCGGGCAGCGAATGAATACCAAAACAAAACCAAAACAGTTTTTGGAATTGCATGGAAAACCGATTTTGATTTATACGTTGGAACATTTTCAACAATGTAAGGAGATTGACGGCATTGTTCTAGTGATGCTTGAAAGCTGGATACCTTATACAGAAGAATTGTTAGACAGATACCGGATTACAAAAGTGAGGTCGGTAATTCCAGGTGGCGATAGCGGGCAGGCATCAATTTTTAATGGAATTGCTAAGGCCGTTCAGCTATATCCTGAAGATTCTGTTGTTTTAATTCATGATGGCGTACGCCCGCTGATTGATGAACAGACAATAAAAGATTGTATTGAGTGTGCAAACAAAAACGGCAATGCTATTACAGTTTCTCCGGCCATTGAGACGATTGCTTTGTTAAATGAGGTTGACAGTGTAGGAAAGATACTGCCTAGATCAAAATGTCAGATGGTCAAGGCGCCCCAGTGTTTTAAGCTGCGTGATATTATGGCTGCCCATTTACGGTCGCAAAAAGAAAGACTGCAGGATTTTATTGATTCCGCATCTTTGATGCAACATTATGGTATGAAATTATTTACGATAATCGGACCTCCTGAAAATATAAAAATTACAACTCCTAGTGATTTTTATGTTTTTCGCGCGATAGTGGACGCAAGAGAGAATTCCCAAATTTTTGGCGTGTAAATGTGAGAAATGCATTGAATGAAATTGATTTATTAATATAATGATTATTTAAGATTCTATTTATTGTACTTATGAAAGGAACAGTTTTATGACTCGCAGTTTTATTTTGCAGGAAGATTTGGATTCTGTTTCTGAGGCAAGTTTTATTGATTGGAATGCATTTGCGCACAAAACATTTGTTATTACCGGCGCTACGGGTTTGATCGGTGCTACGCTGATTAAATCACTGAACTATTCCAACAGAGTAAAAAATCTTGGATTAAAAATATTGGCGTTGGTTCGTGATCGGCAGCGGGCAGAAGAAAAATTTTCGGATATTCTGACGGATGGTATGCTACAGTTTGTAGAGGGAAACGTGGAAGAACTGCCTCAGGTGCTGGGAAATGTTGATTTTATCATCCATGCGGCCAGCCAGACCTCCAGCAAGGAGTTTGTGAATCATGCGGTGGAGACCATTCAGACTACGCTGCTTGGTACGATGAATACGCTGAAACTGGCTAAAGAAAAGAATGTGCAGGGTTATGTGTTTTTATCTAGTATGGAAGTGTATGGCTATCCAGAAAAAGGTCACAAGGTGACGGAACAGGAAATAGGATGCCTTTCGCCGCTAAATTTGCGAAACAGTTACCCAATCGGTAAAATTATGTCTGAAGCGCTGTGTTGCGCCTATGCAGGAGAGTATGGCGTTCCAGCTAAAATCTGCCGTTTGACACAAACCTTCGGACCGGACGTAAACTATAACGATAATCGAATTTTTGCGTATTTCGGCAAGTGTGTAAAGGAAAAGAAAAACATCGTATTAAAAACAAAAGGTGAAACGGAACGATGCTATCTGTACACGACCGATGCTGTAACTGCTATTTTAACCATTCTGCTGAAAGGCAAACCGGGCATGGCCTACAACGCGGCAGATGAAGCTACATATTGCTCCATTGCGGAAATGGCGGAACGGGTAGCTACAGAGGGCGGCATTAAAGTGGAGTATGATATTCAGGACGAAGCGGCTAACGGCTTTCCACAAACCTTGTTCATGCATCTTGATACCACTGCTTTGCGTGAACTTGAGTGGAGACCTCGTAGGAGAATAATAGCGGCGAGGGAAGATTAATTCCACGATGCTTTAAATGAAAATTAAAGTTGGGGGGGCTAAAAGGAATTTGCTCTATGGGATTCAGCTAACAGTCATTCGAATATAGACATCAACTGGAAAGGGCTATTTTAATACAGTCTGGGCCAGCAGGAATACTGAAGACTGCAGTTTGAGACAGGACGGCTGGAATTCAAACCTTTTAGAAGGAATGGAGGAATTGTAGTGAATTTTCCAAGTGTTTCAATCTTGGTTCCAATATGCAATGTAGAAAAATATTTGGCGCAATGTTTAGATTCATTGGTGAATCAGACATTACGGGAAATAGAGATTATCTGTATTAATGATGGTTCAACAGATAATTCTTTATCAATTATTAAGGAATTTGCTGCTAAAGATAAACGTATTGTAATTATAGACAAACCAAACAGCGGATATGGGGACTCTATGAATCAGGGTCTTTCAATTGCTAAAGGCGAATATATTGGAATCGTTGAATCTGACGACTTTGCAGATGCAACTATGTTTGAGAAATTATATAATTTAACAAATAATGGCTCAGTTGATATCGTCAGATCAAATTATTACAGGTATTGGGATACAAAAGGAGATGCTGAGAGTTTTGAGGTAGAGATACGCCAATATGAGAAAGTAATTACTTTGTCTGATGAACCAAGTTTGCTTTTGATTTCTCCTGCTATATGGTCTGCAATATACAGAAAGGACTTTCTACTTAAAAACGATATTCGGTTTTTGACAACTCCAGGAGCATCGTATCAGGATACTTCTTTTTTCATTAAAACGTTATTTAAAGCACAAAAAATCGTTTATACCAAAGATAAATTTTTACATTATCGTCAGGACAATGCGTCATCTTCCGTAAAGCAGTGTTCTTTACAGAAGGCTAAATATGTGCATACGGAGCTTCAGGAATGTGATAAGTTTTTAAAAAAAGAACAGAAACGATACGAAGAAATCAAGCGTTTTTATAATACAAAAAAACTAAAGACTTATTTGTGGAACTTGTATCGGGTAGACGATAAAAAGGGATATCTGGAATTAATGCGAAATGACAGCCTTGAAATATTGATGGGTGGAATCTTTGAAAAACAATATTTTTCGGCCACGGAAAAGATTATTTTGCAGAAATTAAAAAATAATTCTTTAGATACCATCTGCTTGTTATTAAAAGCTAAAAAGGTTAAACAGGCAATAATGGGATGAGGTATTGCGCGTTAGCCTAATTGTTAATAAAAGAAAATACTGGCAGCACTGCTTCTTATGACCAAACAAAAATCAATTAAACTGAATTTCATAATGAATGCGATACTGACGTTATCGTCATTTATTTTTCCTCTGATTACCTTTCCCTATGTTTCCCGCATCCTTTTGCCGGAAGGCATGGGGAAAGTTGCTATGGGTACTTCTGTAATCGCGTACTTTGCGTTATTGGCTCGGTTGGGGATTCCTATGTACGGGATTCGTGCCTGCGCAGGTGTCCGCGATGATAAAGTGCAGTTATCCAAAACGGTACATGAATTGTTTTTGATCAATCTGTTTATGTCCGGAATCAGCTATATATTGCTTTTTGCAACGATTCTTTCGATTCCCCGGTTTGCGGAAGAACACGTTTTGTATTTCGTTATGAGCGTAACGATTCTTTTGGAAGCGCTGGGAGTGGAATGGTTATATAAAGCGCTGGAAGAATACCGCTATATTACCTGCCGCTCCATCTTTTTTAAATTTGTGGCTCTTGTTGCCACATTTCTTTTTATTCATACAAAACAAGACTACGTTATTTATGGCGCTATTACGATCTTGGCAGCGTCAGCTTCTAACCTGCTGAACTTTTATAATCTGCGCAAATATATTTCATTTAAGGTATTTCCTGATTATAGTTTTAAACACCATCTTAAGCCGGTTCTTATCTTCTTTGCGACGACTTGCGCGATTGTTATTTATACGCAACTGAACACGGTTATCCTGGGCTTGATGAAAACCAATGCAGATGTCGGTTTATATGACAGTGCCATGAAGATTAAAAATATACTGGTAAGTATTGTCACAGCTTTGGGAGCTGTGTTGCTGCCCAGGGCGTCATATTATATAAAGCAGGAATTCTTTGAAGAGTTTTCCAGAATCACTGCCAAAGCCATTCATTTTGTATGTTTAATTGCATTACCGTTAGTAGCCTACTTTATGCTGTTCGCAACCAATGGAATCCACTTTCTCTCCGGCAGGTATTTTGATGGAGCAATCTTGCCCATGCAGGTTATATTGCCTACAGTATTTTTGATAGGTCTTACCAATGTTATCGGTATTCAGGTTCTCGTCCCGTTGGGAAAGGAAAAGGAAGTTTTCTATTCCGTAGTGGGGGGAGGCGTTGTGGATTTAATTGCCTGTGTCCTGCTAATACCCACATTTGCCGTGGTTGGTGCGGCCATAAGTAATTTGCTGGCGGAATTGACCGTATTTCTGATACAATGTTATTATGTAAGAAAGCACAAAGAAACCGTGGACGTAGGGTCCGCATTGCGTCAGGTTGAGCATGGAAAGATTATTATTTCCATAGGGATAGCATTGGTGCTTGCAAGTCAATGCAGGGCGTTGGCGTGGAAAGACTTTTTTGTTCTACTGCTTTCGGGCACGTTGTTTTTTGTTATATATGGCATTTGTTTGTTCATTTTAAAAGAAAGTTTTTTAATGGAATTGTTAGTGCCCATCAGAAACAAATTGTTTAAATAATTAAGAGTGACATAATATTATAATCTGTAGTTTTATGGATGATGCGAAATGAAGCTAAAAACAAATTTTGAGCAGAAACTTTTAATTTTAGCAATCATATTTTTACCTATTAATCATTTTCGGATAGACATACCTTTTATTGGTACTGTATTATCTAAGATTTTTATTTTGGCAGGGATGCTACTATATGTTATAAAATTAGTTAACGGTAAGCAAAAATTAAATAGTTTTGAGCGCTTTTCTTTTTTTTATTTATTGGTATTTTTTTTATGGCAATGCCTGTGTACCGTGATAGGGATTCAGGAATTTGATTATTATGCCCTCGTGTCATTGGAACAAATGGACAAGTTGCGTTACTTTACCCAAACACTTCAAAGCAGCGGATTGCCGGTTACAGATGTTATGGCAATAAAGATATGGTTGTGTCTACGGTTTTTAAAGGATTGTCTGCTATATGTTATTTTTTCGTATGGGGTGTCCTTGTGGGTATTTCAAATGTATAAAGAAGAGAAAACCCATCCTGATGCTACGCGGACTGCCGTTTTTTCTCATTTGGTACTGGCTGTTACCGTGTTGTGTTTAACGATGACAGCCTATTCTATTATAGAAATTGGATATTTATCCGGAAACCTGAACTGTGCCAGGATACTGGCAAAGATAAATCCGTTGCTTTATGAAGTGGAAAAACTACATGGCTGGTGGCCTCCGTTATTATGGAAAGACCAGCTACGAAGTTTATTTGCTGAACCCAGTTTCTTTGGCTTGGCCAGTACCATGATAGCACCTTTTTTTATTTATAAGATTTTGAATCCACCAAAAAGATGTTTTGTAAAAGGTTTTTATAACTGTATTTTTATACTGTTTGTTGTGATGCTTTTTCTGACACGCGCACGTACGGCGTTATTACTTTTTATTGGGCAGTTGTTTTTGTTTGTTTTTTATGTTTTACTTTTTAAACATAGATATTTTAAAAAGGTTTTACAGGTGCTTCTTGTTGTATTGTTTTCATTTGCCCTGTCGTTACATATTATGTCGGGCTTCAAAGTGGTGAATCTGGATTCAGACACTGCAAGATCTTCTAACGTTACGGCAAATGCTTCAGATTATGTTAGCGATAATGTTGCGTCTGTAGTTGGCAACAAGAGAAGCAACACTGCAAGATCTTCTAACGTTACGGCAAATGCTTCAGATTATGTTAGCGATAATGTTGCGTCTGTAGTTGGCAACAAGAGAAGCAACACTGCGCGCTTTGCCAGTGTCAGGGCAACGTTTCTGACAGGCTTTCAACATCCTGTTTTTGGTGTGGGGATGGGGTTGAGTACGGCCTATGTAAATGCCAATTTTACAAGGGACGATTTAAATAATAATGAAGTCCGTAATTGGTCCCGCTATGTTGAGAAGGAGGGCGTGCTTAAATCTCCTATTCCGGTACTGAATCAGTTTTCGATTATCATTGCAAACTTTGGCGTAATGGGATTGCTTTTTTATTTATTTCCAATGTTTTATATTTTTTTCGGTATCATCAAGGAGATAAGCAAAGGGTTAGCAGTTGAGATGGCCTGCCTGATAATTGCCTATATTGCTACAGTTGCTGCTATGTTAAGTAATGTTGCATTTTTAACATATTATATTATGACAGGCGTTTTGCTTGCTTGTATGCGTATGAATAATGGGAGGGATGAAAATTATGGGCACTAGTAAAATGAAACAAATTATTTCAGAAAAATTCAAGTATATTGTCATTGTGGGTTTTATTTGCGCAATTATTGCTTCTGGTTATAAATTTTGCTTTACACCTGCGGTCAGTTATGAAGGAAATTTTAAATATACCAGGATTATCCGGATAGAGAATAGTAAGGATGTTTCCAATTCTCATTATGAATTCAATTATGCCGGTGTACTTAATACAGATGGCAGTTATGTAGCGTTTCTTACGGCTGCGGAACGGGTATATGACTTCTCCAAAATTAACAGTTCCTGGTACAGACTTAGCCAACAGGAAAAAATAAAATGGCTTCGTAATCTAACAAAGTATAATAATTATCATAATGACACATATGAAATCATGTTTAACTTGCCATCCAACAGTATTGCGGATCTGCCATATTTGAATAAGAATTTTAATGGTTTAATGGACATGTTTGTTATGCATGGCAATCAGCTAATTGCGAAAATTAAACCAAATGCAGTCATTGGGACAGTTAGTGAAACAGTATTGTTGCCGAAGGAAATAGTAAACAATAAAAAATCAATTGCACTAAAATACTGTGCGTATGGCTTCGTTGCAGGAATCTTTTTGTCCATGGCAGTTTTTATTGGAATACCGTTATTTAAAAATATTCAGGATTAAATACAAAGAAGTTTAGTTATATCTATGAAAGGATTTCAGTTATGTACAATTATCTAATCGTCGGTAGCGGCCTGTTTGGCAGCGTATTTGCCCATGAAGCAAAAAAACAGGGAAAATCAGTTTTAGTGTTGGAACGCCGGAATCATATTGGCGGGAATATTTATTGCGAAGAGAAAGAGGGAATCAATATCCATAAATACGGAGCTCACATTTTCCATACGGATTATAAAGATGTTTGGGAATACGTGAACCGGTTTGTGGAGTTTAATAACTTTGTGAATTCCCCAGTTGCAAATTACAAAGGGGAACTGTATAATCTGCCGTTCAATATGAATACATTTTCTAAAATGTGGGGCGTGGTAACTCCGGCGGAAGCTGCAGCCAAAATTGCTGAACAGCGAAAAGCTATTACAGGGGAACCAAAGAATCTGGAAGAGCAGGCTATTTCGTTAATCGGTACGGATGTTTATACAAAACTGATCAAAGGCTATACGGAAAAGCAGTGGGGCAGAAGTTGTACAGAATTACCGGCTTTTATTATCCAACGTCTGCCGGTACGTTACACTTTTGATAACAACTACTTTAATGATCGCTATCAGGGGATTCCTGTTGGAGGCTATAATAAACTGATTGAAGCGTTATTAGAAGGTGTTGAGGTACGCTTGGGCGTGGATTATAACCAGCAAAGGGAAGAATATAAAAATACTGCCGAAACAGTAGTTTATACTGGACCGATTGATGCTTATTTTAACTATAGCCTGGGACAACTGGAATACCGCGGTTTGCGGTTTGAAACGGAACGGTTGGAAGAAGAGAACCATCAGGGTGTTGCGGTAGTGAATTATACGGACCGGGAAGTGCCATATACCCGTAGTATTGAGCACAAACATTTTGAATTTGGCAAACAGCCGGTAACTTATGTGACAAAAGAATACCCTGCAGACTGGAAACCGGGTGAAGAAGCGTATTATCCGGTGAATAATGATAAAAACCAGAAGTTATATGCCCAATACGTTGAACTTGCCCGAACAGAGAATCATGTTATCTTTGGCGGGCGGTTGGCTGAATACAAGTATTATGATATGGACGATGTGATCAAGAGCGCATTAGGTATGTCTAAAGTAATTTTGTAGCATACAAGAAGGAATATTCAAATTATGAATAGTCTAGTTGATAATAAGAAAAAGTTTGTTTTATTTTTATTGTCTTTTATTTCAGCTATAGCAGTTGGCCAATACTTAGAAAACCCATCATTCCATAATCAATCTTCTGGTTTATTTGTATTATTTTTATGGGGGTGTTTTTTTAGAGTATGGAAATTTTGCTTAGAAAAATGGTCTAATAGTTTTTTTATTTATAATGGTTTATTTTCTTTTTTGTTTTCTGCCTGCACTGTAGTTGGACGAAAATTGGATATGAGCTTGCCAATTAAAGGCGTTCTCTTTTACTTACTGATCTTTGGCTTGTTTTTTGCGGTTTTTCCTGTCGTTACCCTTATTTCATTAAAATTGGAAAACTACAAAGCTAATAATAGTGATAATTATGGTTTGCGCCGGTGTTGTTTTTGGGTTATAGCAGCAGGTTGGGTTTTGGGCTATCTTGCGGTTTTTCCTGGCGTATATGCTACAGATGCATTTACATGGTATTTGGAATTTGATGATCCTACAAGGACCGTTTCTTCTCAATGGTCTCCGGTTTATGCCTTTCTGTTTTATCAATTTGTACATGCCGGATATGTTATGTTTAATAATTATGAATATGGTTTTGCAGTATTTATAGCAATCCAATCGATATTCGTGTTATTTTTTGGTGTTAAACAGGTTTTGTCGTTTGTACAAAACAGAATGGGTGATACAGCTTGCGTTTTAACAACGCTTTTTTTTACTTTGGTTCCCACCCATATGATTATGACCATGCATGCTGCCCAGGGAACACCTTTTATGGTCTGCTTTGCTATAGTTTTGATGCATTTATATAGAATGATAGACGAGAGAGACGAGTATTGGTGCAATTTTAAAAATTATGGTTCGTTTATTTTTTGGGGAATTTGTGGTTGCATATTCAGAAATAACGCTTATTATGTTTTTATACTAATGTTGGTAAGTACTTTATTTGTGAATAATAGTATTCGAAAAAGGTTATTTTTAACGATTTTGACGGTAGTTGTTTTGATGACATTCTATAAGGGACCGCTATTAGATTTGGCCGGGGTGTCTAAAGGAACAGCTTTGAGAGAAGCTTTAAGTATGCCGCTGCAACAAATGGCCTGCGCTTATGTACAGTATTCCCACAAGATGACTAAAGAACAAAAAGCCTTGTTAGAAAAATACGTTCCTCCAAAGGCTTTAAATCAGTACCCCAGGGATTCAGGAATTTCTGACGTTCAAAAAAGGAATTTAAATCTTAACTTAGTGCGCGAAGATTTTAAAAAGTTTATAAAGTTGTATATCAACATTGGAATTAATTCTCCGGTTGCATACTTAAAAGCAGCGTATATGCAAAATCTTGGACTGTTGTATATTGATAAACAATATCAAGACACACGTATTTGGCATAACTATTTGGATTATGTTAATTATGATGGAAGAAAATCAAATTACATTATTGTAGAAAGGAAATCACTATTTCCTGCTTATGAAAGAGTATTAAGTAAGTTGTTTGGCAGGTTAAAGTTTAAAAATGTAGTTTATTTTGGCTATGCTGGGCATACATCAGCTGTATTCTCTTCGATTCCTATACTGAGTATATTTTGCAGGGCGTCTTCTTATTTTTGGTGTCTTTTTTATTTCCTGTTGTTTGCTGCATACAAAAAATATAGAGAGGATTTTCTTTATTTGAGTTTTGCAGCTATTTTTACATTATCGGTGATATTTAGTCCGGTTGTTTTGTATCGTTATTATGCACCAGTTGTTTTTGCATTTCCAGTCATCATTGCAGCACTTTTAGGCACAAGAAAGAATGAGCTAAAATTATAATAATTTAAGAATAGTTTTTGTATTTTATATAGATTTAGAGAGGAAATATATAATGACCAAAATAGCGGTTTTAGTTCCCTGCTACAACGAATCGTTGACTATTGAAAAAGTAGTAAAAGACTACAAAAAGGCTTTACCGGAAGCAGATATTTTTGTCTACGATAACAACTCAGTCGACCATACGGATGAAATTGCCTGCAAAGCTGGGGCTGTTGTACGGTATGAATACAGGCAGGGCAAAGGGAATGTAATACGTTCCATGTTCCGTGATATTGAAGCAGATTGTTATCTGATGATTGATGGGGACGACACCTATCCTGCGGAAAATGCTAAAGAAATGTGCGATTTGGTGCTACAGGGTAAAGCCGATATGGTAATTGGGGATCGACTTTCTTCTACCTATTTTGAAGAGAATAAACGACCTTTTCATAACTTTGGTAATGAAATAGTAAGGCGGTCTATCAATGTATTATGGCGTCCTAAAAAACAGATTTTGGATGTCATGACAGGATACAGAGCGTTCAGTCCCCTGTTTGTAAAGAGTTTTCCAATCTTGTCCAAAGGGTTTGAGATTGAAACGGAAATGACAATCCATGCGCTTGATAAGAATCTGCTGATTCAGAGCATACCGGTACAGTATCGTGACCGCCCGTCGGGGAGTGAAAGCAAGCTGAATACATATACGGACGGAATGAAAGTATTGCTTACGATATTCAATTTGTATCGTGATTATCAGCCTCTGAAGTTTTTTGGAATCATTGCCTTGCTATTGGCAGCAGTTTCGCTTGTTTTATTTGTGCCTGTCTTTTCGGATTTTTTAAAAACTGGCCTTGTACCCCGGTTCCCAACGTTGATTGTAAGCACCGTGATGATGCTTGCAGCCTTTTTATCGTTGGTGTGCGGTTTGATTTTGGACACGAATGCTAAGAACAGCCGGAAAAATTTTGAGGTACAGATGAATATAATCAGGACGTTGTTAAAAAAGTAATTGTAGTTACAATATTTTGAACAACTCTTTGGAGGATGGAGAATTGTTAGAAAAGTATGGCAAGTCGAGGCGGTACGCTTTCTTACTATTGCTGGTGATTATTTTTCAAATTGCCGTTATACTTTATTACACGTTCGAACGTCATAATTTTATGGTTGACGAAGTTTGGACTTTTAATACGTCGAACCACTATTATTTTCCGTTCTTATTTCAAAGCACGGAACCCTATATGAATCGGTGGTTGCCTTCATCTTTTTGGTCGGGTTCTTTAGTTGTTGATCCGAACCATACGTTCAGTTATGGCTCGGTATTTTATAATATGTCATTAGATTGCCAACCACCTTTTTATTTTATTGTTATTCATACGGTCTGTTCTTTTTTCCCAGGAGAGTTTTCTCGGTGGTTTGGCATTGTTCCCAATCTGATCTTCTTTGTGTTGGCTCAACTAACATTTTATGGGGTCGGTTTAAAGATGTTCGGAAAGAAGTCAGTAGCGTTGGCGCTCTGTCTGGTATATGGAAGTTGCTGGGGCACCATTAATAATGTCATGCTAATCCGTATGTATATGATGTTGACATTTTTCGCATTATTAGATTACTGGGTTCATTTACAAATGCTTAAAGAGGCATCAGAGCTGCAATCTTCAAAAAAAACATTGTTTTTAATATATTTCTTTTCAATATTTGGTTTTTTGACTCACTATCTCTTCCTTTTTTATGCTACATATCTGTTTTTTGGTACCGTTATTTTGTTATTACTATATGAAAGAGCGTATATTATCAAACCATATTTACTAACGTTATTTAGCGCGTTGCTGTCATGTTTGTTGATTAATCCTTGTATTCCAGCGCAGTTTATGGGCAAAACAGGGGCGACTTACGGAAATGCCGCATGGCACAATCTAACTCAGGCGTCTGATTTTATGTTTCGTGCGGTTGTTATGTCCAAATTGGTTTCTCAGGATCTATTAGGTCATAAAGCTCGTTTATTCATTCTATTGCTTTTATTATTGGCTTTTGTTAAGATTATCCCGATTATACGGAAGAACGTCTCCCTAGATATTACGGATATGGTGACTGTGGCATATAAAAAAGTAAGCCGTTCTTTTTCAATTTTTAGTCGTTTTGATACCATCCTCTCCGGCGTCTTTCTGGCAGCGTTTATTTCCGTGGCATATTTTTTGACGATTTCGAAAATCGTTCTTTTTTACGAAAACAGATATATGTATGTTATATATCCTTTACTTATAATATGTCTATTCAGCTTATTATATAATCTGTTGAACAGACTAGAGTTAAAGCAAGAGTTAAGCCTTGCTATTGCGGTTCTAATCATTTTAGGATTGAATGTTAATTATTACAGCCGTAGAAACATTAAATTTTTGGACGACTCCTATCCGAAAATGTTGGAAACTATAAGTCGGGAATATTCGGATGTTAATATGATTACTGTTGTTAACAGTCCTAACTGGTGGCCGATTGTAGGAAATCTTTTATTGTTCAGAGAAACTTCTAATACGCTTATGATGGGTGAACACCAATTATCGGAGATTAAACGTATTGTTGATTCACAGCCTTCAAATCCCAATTCATTTTTGATTTATCGGGGCTATAACTGTAATACAAAACCGAAGGAATTTTTAGAACTAGTCGCAAAAGCAAGTGGCTATAGAAAGCATAAAAAGGTTGGGAGTAAGTTTGGTGAAATATATTTGTTTTCGCGTTAGTATATGCAGTTATATTGTAAATTTAAAAGAAAAGGCTTTGGACTGAAAATGTATTAGTATGAAAAGAGAGAAAACCTGATTATTGGTTTTTACTCAAAGGTGTAATCTTTTTTAAACACTGGAGACAAAGTGAATGAGCAATACTGATAAATATTCGAGGGAAACTTCGACTGAATTGTTAAGAATTTTTGCTATTTTATTTGTTGTTGGGACACATTGTAAACAGAGTTGTTTTTTGAACGGATCGCCAGACGTCATGAGAGTGTTGTTAGCTTGCTTTGTAGGGGACGGTGTGGCTATATTTTGGACAATATTGGGATTTTATCAGTGGAAAGAGTTTAAAGATGATTATCAAAATTATTTAAAGAAAATATTTAAAAAGTGTTTTGTTCCAGTTTTTCTATTGACAGTTTTTCTGTTTTACTTCCATGGATTTCTTTATGGTGATAAAAGTTTATTAGACAGCATAATTGTTCCCGCAGTCAAATATAAGACTTTATTACAAGGATTTTTGCAGTGGAAAAACGTTGTGCCGCATGGTGGGCATTTATGGTTTCTTTATGTTTATATGTTAGTTGCTCTTTGTCTTCCTTGTTTTTATGGTATATATCATTATATTGATAAGGATAGCAATAAGACCAAAGATACTTATATATTGACAGCATTATTTTTTGTATTAGTTATAAATGATTATTTTCAGAATAGTATTTTTAAATTTATACATTATTCATTTAATGGGGCTTTAGGAGCTAGCATCTTCGTGATTTTAGGACACATATTGTACAAATATAAAGACGTATTATTTGGAAGAAAAAAGTATCTTGGTTTAGTTATGGGTGGAATAGTATTTATAATAACTGACTTTATCCGTTGCTATGTCCAATATAGACATTTTTTACAAAACGCTCGCAATGATCATGTATTATATTGGTATACAAGTTATGCGTTTATTTGTGTGATAGGAATCGTGTTTTTTGTTTGGGGGATAAGTCGATTAATTGAAAGAAGAACACGATTATGTGGATTGATACATTATTTAGGCAAACGAACCTTTTTGGTTTATCTGATTCATATGCTTGTCTTACCAAAAGCTAATGCGCTGGGGGTTCCGTTACTATTAAAGAGTGTGATTAGCAATTCGTGGACGGGGAGTATAGTTTATCAAATAGTTTACACCATAATGATTTATTGTTTAACAGTAGTTGTTGTAGAGATTTTCAATTTTTTGAAAAATCGGTTGATATTTTTATGATGCAGTTGTTATCCATGGATTATGCTATAGCGGAGAAGTCAAGATATATTGTAGTAGTCCCGATGGAGTAAATTTACTGGAATGATATTGGCAGCTTTGACACGATTGCAGATGTGCTGGGAGATGTCAATGGCAATTTTACAGAAGGGGACGTATTGGCAAATGATTGCCAAAACACCATGATTTTGGGAGATAAAAGGTTAATTGTGGGTATTAAGTTAAAAGACTTGATGGTTGTGGCTACCCTGGATGTACTTTTGTTAGCCAAACGTGGAGAATCGCAGAAAGTCAAAGAGGTGGTTGACGAATTAAAAACGGCAAAGAGACAAGAGGTGGACGAAAATGTAACCGTGTATAGACCATGGGGCAGTTATACTGTTTTAGCAGAAGGACCGGGATGTAAAGTAAAGCGCCTTACAGTTAAGTCGTTGAACAGAATGAGCTTGCAAATGCATTTTCATCGCAGTGAGCACTGGCCGGTAATTAATGGTATCGGTAAGTTAACGTTGGACGATAAGGAAATCATTTTCCGGGAGAATGATAGTACATACATTCCAATAGGTACCAAACATCGTTTGGAGAATCCGGGAAAGATTCCTTTGACAATTATTGAAGTGCAAAACGGCAAGTATTTGGGCGAAGATGATATTATACGTTGTGATGATGATTATGAAAGATAATTGAAGAAATAAATAAATGGCAACGAGCATAGTACTGTTGGCATATAAAGAAGCGGAGAATCTGAACATACTCCTGCCAAAGATAAAAATGGAAATAGAGAAATGTGAAACTGATTACGAGATTGTGGTTATTGATTCGACTGAACCGCTGGACAATACCGCCGAGGTTTGTGAGAAGTGGGGCGCACGTTATATCAATCAGGAAGAGCCCTCATTTGGTGGTGCGTTTCGTACGGGTATAAAATATGCCAATAAAGAAAAGTTTCTTATTATGGATGCTGATGGTTCACATCCAACTGACAGAATACCGGCGATTTATCACAAATTTGTTGAGGAAAATTGTGACGTGGTTATTGGTTCACGATATGTGGAAGGCGGTGTAACTAATGATGTGTTTACTTCGCAAGTAATGAGCCATATACTTAATTTTTGTTACCGCATTGTTTTAGGTATTGATGCAAAAGATATTTCCACTGACTACCGTATGTATAGAACTGCTGATTTAAAAAAAGTTAAACTTGAATGCTGGAACTTTGACGTGGTGGAAGAAGTACTGCTGAAGCTTAAGTTGAATAAGTCGGAATGTGATCTGAAAGCGAGAGAAGTACCCATCATATTCCAAAAGCGAATGTTTGGGGAGTCTAAACGACAACTGGTAAAGTTTATTATCTCATTTATTAAGACGTTGTTTATGCTAATGGGAATGCGTTTAAAACGGGTATTATAAACCGGTTTCTTAGCCATGATTATCATGATAACAACATGACAATATGTTTATTAAACATTGGGGGAAGTATCTATGAACAAAACATTAGTCATTTTAGCAGCGGGCATAGGTTCCCGCTTTGGCGGCGGAATCAAACAGCTGGAGCCGGTGGATGATTATGGTCACATTATTATTGATTACTCCATTCACGACGCGATTGCGGCCGGATTTAATAAAATAGTCTTTATCATCCGCCATGATATTGAAAAAGATTTCCGTGAAGTGATTGGCAACCGGATTGAAAAAGTGTGTGATGCCCACAATGTGAAAGTGGCCTACGCGTTTCAGGAGTTGGCTGATATTCCCGATTTCGCTGGAAAAGATAAAGTGGCAGGGCGAATCAAGCCCTGGGGGACCGGTCATGCCGTGCTGGCCTGTGAGGGGCTTATAGATTCCCCATTTTGTGTGATTAACGCCGATGATTATTACGGCAAAGAGGGCTTTGTAAAAGCTGCGCAGTTTTTGGATCAGGATCAGTATGGTCTGGTTGGTTATGTGCTAAAGAACACATTGTCCGATAATGGTGGTGTGACCCGTGGTATTTGTTCTGTGCAGGTCGGGAAACTGGTTGGCATCAAAGAAACGAAAAACATCATAAAAACTGCTGCCGGTGCAGAGGCAGACGGCTGCGTGATTGATACGGAATCGCTGGTGTCTATGAATTTCTGGTGCTACCCGCAGAAATTTATGGATGTTCTGAAAAAAGGATTTCCTGTATTTTTGGACAATCTGTCTGATCCGATGAAAGATGAATATCTGCTTCCCATTATTGCGGACGGTATGTTAAAAGAGGGCGTAGCGTTTTCCGTGCTGTCTTCTCATGACAGATGGTTTGGTGTCACATATAAGGAAGACAAACCGGCTGTGGTAAACAGTTTCAGAAAACTGATTGCGGACGGGATATATAAGGAAGACCTGTATGGGGATTTAGAGTGTTAGTTTATAACCTTTTGGTTGGGAGTATGAATACTGTCATTGCATTCATGTTTAGTCTCAAGGGAAGATGAGGTAGATTTATATGAACATTTTAGTTACCGGCGGTGCGGGCTATATCGGTTCCCATACGCTGATTGAGCTGATTGCGGAAGGGCATTCCGTGGTGGTGGTGGATAATCTTTCCAATTCCAATCCTGAGTCCTGCGGCAGGTGGAAAGCATCACCGGTCAGAAAGTGCCGTTTTATGAGGTAGATATTCGCGACAGGGAAGGGTTGTCCCGGGTGTTTGCATTACATAAGATTGACTGTTGTATCCATTTTGCCGGATTGAAAGCAGTGGGTGAATCGGTAGTGAAGCCCTGGGAGTATTATGAGAATAATATTATCGGTACGCTGGTGCTGCTGGATGTGATGCGAAAGCATGGCTGCAAGAATATTATCTTCAGTTCTTCTGCCACGGTTTACGGCAATCCGGCGCAGATTCCGATTACGGAAACGTGTCCCAAGGGGCATTGTACCAGTCCCTACGGGCAGACCAAATCCATGCTGGAAGAGATTATGACAGACCTGAACACGGCAGATGTGAAGCAGAAGGATCCCAATCCCTGGAACGTGGTGCTTCTACGGTATTTTAACCCTATCGACGCCCATGAATCCGGGAGAACCGGTGACAAGGATGGTTTTGTCAGTAAGGGAAACGGTGGTTTTGCCCATAGGGTTCTGTCTCCTTGTTTTTAAACAAATGCCTTAAAAACTACCTTTTGCGCACCGCCATCAGTCTCTTCTGAATAAATCTCTCGTATATACTTTATCCTGCACATCATCCAGCGCTTTGTCGTAACGGTTGGCAATAATGCATCCACACAGGCTCTTGAATTTTGCGATATCATTCACAACCGGGCTGCCGAAGAAAGTAGAACCGTCTTGCAGCGCGGGTTCGTAGATAATCACGCTGGCGCCCTTTGCTTTGATCCGTTTCATGACGCCCTGGATGGAAGAATGGCGGAAATTATCGGAATTGGCTTTCATAGTGAGGCGGTACACACCGACCACGGTTTCTTTATGCCGGCTTTCCTTTTCGGAGGAGTAATCTTCGTTGTTTCCATAGGCCCCGGCTATTTCCAATACCTTATCGGCAATAAAGTCCTTGCGTGTACGATTGCTTTCCACAACGGCTTTGATGAGATTTCCGGGCACGTCCCGGTAATTGGCCAGTAACTGTTTGGTGTCTTTGGGCAGGCAGTAACCGCCGTATCCGAACGAAGGATTGTTGTAATAATCGCCGACCCGGGGATCCAGGCAGACGCCTTTGATAATCGAGGCGGTGTCCAGTCCTTTCAGTTCCGCATAGGTATCCAGTTCGTTAAAGAAGGAAACCCGCAACGCCAGGTAAGTGTTCACGAAAAGTTTGGTGGCTTCTGCTTCCGTAAAGCCCATGAACAGGGTTTCTGCCGGTTTTTTGATGGCTCCCTGCTGCAGCAGCGCGGCAAAGGCGCGGGCCGCTGTCTCGGTTGTTTCGTCAGTGCCGACAATGATACGGCTGGGGTACAGATTATCGTACAGCGCTTTTGATTCCCGCAGGAATTCCGGGCTGAACAGGATATTGTCCATCTGCATTTTTTTCCGTATATGTGCGGTATAGCCGACGGGGACGGTGGATTTGATGACAATGGCAGGTTTGGTTTGTCTGTCTTTTGTGACATTCCGTATTAGCTGCAGCACTGTTTCCACAGCAGAGCAGTCAAAGAAGTTTCGTTGGGGGTCGTAGTTGGTAGGTACTGCGATGATGATGAAATCCGCGAAGGCATAGGCGGCTGCGCCGTCTGTCGTGGCTTTTAACGAAAGCGGCCGTCTGCCCTCCTTCGCCTCGGCCAGATAGGTTTCGATATATTCGTCCTGCAGGGGGGAAAGGAACTGGTTCAGCATGTCCACTTTTTCCGGGACGATATCCACGGCTGTCACTTCATTGTGTTGTGCCAGCAGGACGGCCAGAGACAGCCCGACGTAACCGGTGCCCGCCACTGCGATTTTGTAGCTGCGGTCCGGTACGGACTGGGGATTAACTTCTTCGGAAAGGTGTTGTAAAGAATGCCTTTTCATAGAAAGCGAAACTCCTGTGATCAGAATTGCAGAATTTGGTTTATAATACTAATTTTTAGTAATATGTAATTATATCATAAAAACTTGATACTATATACTATTTCAATAAAAAATTAATAATTTTAGATAATATCTATTTATACTTGATATGGTACAGTAAAAATCAATATAGAGGGAATCAGATACCCAGCAGTTTTTCCATCTTTTCCTTCCGCTCTTTTGTCAGCTGCTTATTCCGGCTGGTATTGAGCAGGGTGAGGCAGTAACAACGTTCTTTCAGACGGTCCACCGCTTTCTGACGGGTGGCGTTCAGGCCCTGTAGGGCGTCCTGGGCCAGGGGCGTGATGACGATCATGGGCATGTATTTCCGGTAACAGGTCTTTACAATCTCTTCCATGTTGATGTAGAAGAAGTTGCTGTTGGTTTCCCCGCCAAAGTCGTCGAAGACCAGCAGGTCATGGCTACAGATGTCGTCTAAATATTGCTGCCTGTTCTCCCGGTTCAGGGAGAGCAGGTTTTTTACGATTTCCATGAAGCTGGTCACCAGGCAGCGGTAACCTTTGTCGCAAAGGGCGTTGACAATCTGGACGGCGGCGTAGGTCTTTCCGGCTCCTTTGGGGCCGAACAGGAGGATTCCGCTGCCGTCTTTTTTCATTTCTGCGAAGCTTTCCGCGTACTGGCGGAAGTAACGGGTAGCCCGGGGACTGCCGCCGTCATCGTTGGCAAAGGTCCACCGGTGCATATAGGCATAGGGCAGGGCGTGTTGGCGGCAGAGTTCCGCCTTTTCCCGCCGCACCCGTTCTTCTGCGATCCGCGCCAGGCATTCGCTCTGGCAGCGGCAGTTGATGGGAAAGGGGCGCAGCTCCCCCTGCCACGCGGGTACGGTACCCAAAGAGCGCCGGCCAAAGCCGGCGCCGGGTGGTTTTATAATCAATAATTAGCATATGAAAACACTGTTCTGCAATTCTGTTGCATTTGTTGTTTGCGGCAGATAGCGGAGCAGTGTTTTCTTCATTTTTTGCTCCGGATGCGGTATAATAATTAGCAGATAATCAGGTAAAGTTCATCGTGGAGGAAAAAATGCCCTGGTGTTAGCGGCGGCCAGAATCGCCACTCAAACGGCGGCGAAATACGACCAATTTTGGGCAAACTAAGAGACCAACAACTCAGTTTTCCTTTAATTTATTACCAAAATGGTTAGTTTAACGTGGTGAATTTTGTGCAGCCACAGGAGCATTCACCTTTGTTGTCTGTACCGAAATGGTTTCACAATTACTTCCACGGAAACTATTTCCTTTTATGGTTATAACTGTTGCTGTGTCAAAGATCCTGTCCAGAGCGCATAACAGCGCGTCGTCTTCATTGAAGTCGCTCCGCCATTCGGAAGGATACTTATTGCTGGTAAATACAATATTGAAACTGCCTTCCTTGTTGTATCTCCGGTCTACCAGATCAAAGAACAGCCGCGTGTTTTCCTTATCGAATTCACAATGGCCGACTTCGTCAATTATCAGGCACGAAGGCCGTACCAGACTATTGAGTACAGCGGCGGTTTTTCCAACTCGTCTGGCTGCTGTAAACTTATCCCGTAGCTCAGACATCTTAATGAAGTATGTTCTGAGGCCACGGTTGCAGCACTCATATCCAAATGCTTTTGCCAGATGTGTTTTCCCTGTACCTGCCGGGCCAATAAACGCTATGTTCTTATGTGCATAAACAGCGGATAGGGTCTGCAGGCTTCGGATTTGCTCCACATTTTTTCCACGAAGCAACGAGAAATCAAAATTGTGAAATGTCTTTGGGTTTTTAATCGATAAACGGCTGAACCGCAGCAAAGCCAGGATTGTATTAGCGGTTTTCTTCTGCTGGATATGTTCTAAAATGAAAGCTACTGCCTGGGCTGCGTCTTCAGACATAGCGTTTTCTTCAGCCAGCTCCGCAAATTCTTTCGAAGAAAATGGTAATTGTAATATCCGACAGCTTTCCTCGATTATTTCGAATACACTTTTATTCATCCTGCTCACCGCCTTTGTCGAAATTGAATTTCTCAAAAGACAAGCTGGTTACCGGTGAAGGAAGCTTGCGTATTTCTGTATGAATAGCTGCAGTGGGAAATTCCTCCGGCTGTTCCGGATTTGCGTACTGGTCTTTACAGTAACGGTCCTGTTTGCTCCATGTTACCGTATGGGTAACCAGCAAGCTCAGGGCGTCTGTGGAATAGATGTACAGTTGCGTGTCTTCCCGCCGGACCCGGACAAGGGAACCGGTATAGCGGTATGGTACACCGAAACGACGTCCCTCATAATTTACAAAACCATCGAAAGAAATCTTTCGCAGCGGACACAGATACCGGAAAACCTCCTGTGTTTCCAATAAGCATGCAGCACTTTTGCCGCATGCGGCCTCGTGTATATGTTGCGGTACACAATCCGTAGCCCGATGGTACACAGTGTTTTGCCTGTTGCACCAGGCCAGGGCACGTTGGTTCAAATCGGTTATGTCCAGAAAAGAACGGCCAACCAGAAAATTGTTCTTTACAAAACGGACCAGCCGTTCGACCTTTCCTTTCGTAAATGGATGGCGCGGCTTGCACAACTTGGTTTGAAAACCAACGGTTTTCATGAAGTCCTCATAGTCTTTCTGCCATATAGGATGCCCTTCGAAATCCCGTTTTATTACAACACTTTTCATGTTGTCTGTCAGGATATATTGGGGAATTCCCATATAACGGAATGCATGGATCATCCCTATAAACAGATTTTCCTGCTTGGCATTGGGGAAGAATTCGATATAGCATTCACCACAGTGGTGGCAAATCATGGCAAAACAGGCGCATTTAATAGTGACTCCGTAATCTGTTGTAACATAAACGAAGCCCCAGTCCATCTGGTATGCTTCACCGGGCGAAGTCTTGTAACGACGCCCGCGGTTTCCTTGTGGCGCAACCTGTTTACGTTTTGCCGGAATCAAGTGCTTATGCTGACGGATATAACATTTCACAGTTGTATGTCCGCCGGTATAGCCAAGTTGTTTTAATCTCTCAAAGCAGATAACCGTGTTACTAATACCTGACGAAAGCAGATGGTCGAGTATCGAAGTATAATCGCTTAGGATAGACTTTCTCTTTCGGGAATTCTGTTCTGGCGAAAGAATATTTCTCTTCCATCTCCTGAGACGGCTTCGTGAAATACCGGTCTTACGCTGCAATGCAGCAAGGTTCACTGTTTCAATATGAAAAGACTCACCAAGTTCCTCTTTCATTTCTTGCAGTGCTTGTGATACAATAGTATCCAAGCCATTACCTAATAATTCTTTCATTACGCCTCCTTCACTGAGTTGTTGGTCACATACAGTGTAAAGGATTTGAAAGAAAAATGTAATGGCTTTTTATTTCGCCTGAAATTGGTCAACTAATTCCGCCGTAAAATTGGCTGTTATTGCCGCCGTTTCGGTGGTCAAAATTTCCGCCACTAACATTATATTTCTGTATTAAACAGGCGGATGGTATTGCCGGTTTATACGGCCAATATTTGCTGATAACGTTCTTTTGCGAGGTGAATGATTTTATGAATAACAATAACGATAACGGAAAGAGACCGCTGTATTATTATTACATACTGGCTCTGGTAGTGCTGATGTTCCTGAACACTTCGGTGTTCCCCTCCATGTTCAAGACCAAGGTCACCGACCTGTCGTACGATTCCTTTATCCAGATGGTGGACGAAGGCAAGTTCGCCAAGGTGGAGATCAGTGAAAAACGGATCGCGGCCACGGCCAAGGATCCGGAGGACAAGAAGATTTACGTGACCGGCCGGGTGGAGGATAACCAGCTGGTTGAGAAGCTGATGAAGAGCAAGGTAACGTTTTCCCAGGTCATTCCCAAAGAGAGCGGACCGCTGGAAAGCCTGATCTATAACTGGGTTCTTCCTATCATATTCTTTATCGTAATCGGCCAGCTCATTATGCGTTATATGGGAGGCAAGGGCTTTGGCGGCATGGGCAACTTCGGCAAGAGCAATGCCAAGGTGTACATGCAGGCCCAGACCGGCGTTACCTTTGCGGATGTGGCCGGTCAGGACGAAGCCAAGGAAGCTCTGGTGGAACTGGTAGACTTCCTGCATAACCCCGGCAAGTATTCCTCTATCGGCGCTACCATGCCGAAGGGCGCGCTGCTGGTAGGGCCTCCCGGTACCGGTAAGACCCTGTTGGCCAAGGCCATCGCCGGGGAAGCGAAGGTTCCTTTCTTCAGCATTTCCGGTTCCGAATTTATTGAAATGTTCGTCGGCATGGGCGCGGCCCGTGTCCGTGATTTATTTAAGGAAGCCCAGAAGAAGGCTCCCTGTATCGTGTTTATCGACGAAATCGATGCCATCGGCAAAAAGCGTGACAGCGGCGCCTTCGGCAGTAATGATGAACGGGAACAGACCCTGAACCAGCTGCTGTCCGAAATGGACGGCTTCGACGGCAGCAAGGGCGTCATCATCCTGGCGGCTACCAACCGTCCGGAATCCCTGGATGCCGCGTTACTGCGCCCGGGCCGTTTTGACCGCCGGATCCCGGTGGAGCTGCCGGATGTGAACGGCCGTGAGGCGATTCTGAAAGTCCATGCCAAAGACGTGAAGATGCGTGACGATGTGGACCTGAAGAAGATTGCCCGTTCCACGCCCGGCGCCAGCGGCGCGGAACTGGCCAATATTATTAATGAAGCGGCCCTGTGCGCCGTGCGGAATAAACGGGACAAAGTGACCAACGCCGACCTGGAGCAGGCGGTGGATATCATCATCGCCGGGTATCAGCGTAAGAACATGGTCATTTCCGAAGAGGAAAAGAAAAATACGGCGTATCATGAAATCGGGCACGCGCTGGTGGCTGCCAGTCAGACCCACAGCGCCCCGGTGGAAAAGATTACGATCATTCCCCATACCAACGGTTCCCTGGGTTACACCATGCAGGTGGATGAACAGGAAAAACTGAATTACACGAAGGAAGACCTGTTTACCAAGATCGTGACCTTTACCGGCGGCCGGGCTGCGGAAGAAGTGGTGTTCAACCACATGACTGCGGGGGCCTCCAACGATATTGAACAGGCGACCCGTCTGGCCCGGGCCATGGTGACCCGCTTCGGCATGACGGAAGAGTTCGGCATGATGGGGATGGAGACCATCCACAACGCGTATCTGGGCGGCGATGCCACCCTGACCTGCAGTGAAGCCACCCTGGAGAAGGTGGACGTAAAGGTCATGGAGATTATTAAAGAAGCGCACCAGAAGGCGCTGGCTATTCTGCAGGAACACCGGGAGGAACTGGACCGTCTGGCCAATTACCTGCTGGAAAAGGAAACCATTACCGGCGTGGAATTCATGGCGGTCCTGAATAACGAAGATCCGGTGGAAGCCGTGCGCAGAGCGGCGGAA
>JAEEGG010004418.1_pt1 | contig 34055 bp, 25 predicted proteins | sample 9134161 | NCBI WGS metagenome assembly JAEEGG01 (sample SAMN16246543, study PRJNA631951) | gut metagenome | biome: gut microbiome; feature: rumen; material: CR-attached | host: Bos | place: Iran: Karaj | collected 2018-10 | reverse complement strand
TACATCCGCACTCAACTGCCGTCGGATATCAAGAAGTTCTACAGCGATAAGGACATCTTTTATATGATGGACCTCATCGTGGACTACTATTTTGACAGCGGCATTCTGGAGACTGATGCGGACGAGGTTGAAATCGACCTCGAAGTGATAGCAGAATATGTCTGCAAACGTGCGAAGGAAGAGGGCTTCTGCTCTTCGTTCAATCCGAAGGAAGTGTTCTTCATCGTACAGGCCGACCTGGACTTCCAGGAGCAGAACGCTTAGAACTCTACTGTCCTTGTGCCGTCGGGATTCTCTTTTATTTGAACCTTGACGGCACCTTCGGGCAGCAACTCCTCCATCATCTCCGGCCACTCGATAAAGCAGAGACTGTCGCCGTAGAAGTAGTCCTCATAGCCCATATCGTAGACTTCTTCCAGTTTCTTGATGCGGTAGAAGTCGAAGTGGTATATTGAGGAGTGTGGAGTGAGGAGTGAGGAGTGAGGCGTATACTCATTCACAATGGCGAAGGTGGGGGAGGTGACGACATCTTCGACACCCAGTTCCTCACAGATGGCCTTGATGAAGGTAGTCTTGCCGGCGCCCATGTGGCCGTAGAAGGCATAGACCTGCTGGTCGCCCATCGCGTCGATGAACTGTCTCGCAGCCTCGCGGATATGCTCTAAATCGTTTATCTTAATTTCCATAATCTGTAAACTGTAAACCGTAAACTGTAAACATTTTCTATCGTTTCTTTCCCGTCAGCGTCACCAACGGAATAATCATCTCCTCCATCGAGATGCCACCGTGCTGGAACGTGTCGCGGTAATAACTCACGTAGTAGTTGTAGTTGTTCGGATAGGCGAAGAACGAGTCACCTGTGGCGAAGACATAGCTCGTCGAGAGGTTCGGCATCGGCAGTAAAGCCTTCTGCGGTTCCTTGATGATGAACAGACTCTTGTCGTCGTAGGCCAGATTCTTACCCAACTTATAGCGCAGGTTTGTGTTCGTGTTCCGGTCGCCCACAATCTTCACGGGTTGTGTACAGCGGATACTGCCGTGATCGGTGGTTACGATGACCTTATAGTCGGTCTGTGCCACCAGCTTGAAGAAGTCTGAGATGACCGAATGCCTGAACCACGACTGCGTGATACTCCGGTAGGCACTCTCATTGTTAGCCAGCTCCCGCACCATCTTTGACTCCGTTCGGGCGTGACTGAGCATATCGATGAAGTTGAACACGACGACGTTCAGCTGGTGCCTGTCCATCTGTTGCCATTGTTGCATGAAACGGTCTCCATCGGCAGAGCTATTGATCTTATGATAGGTGAACGTCTCCTTCCTGCGGTAGCGATCCAACTGTGTCTGGATGAGGGGTTCCTCGTTCAGGTTCTTGCCCTCCTCTTCGTCTTCGTCGACCCACAGGTTGGGGAACATCTCCGCAATCTTGTTGGGCATCAGTCCACTGAAGATCGCATTGCGGGCATATTGTGTGGCGGTGGGCAGGATACTGCAGTACAGGTCTTCGTCGATATCGAAATCGCCGCTCAGTTCCTGGGCGAGCATCCGCCATTGGTCGTAACGGAAGTTGTCGAGCACCACGAGGAACACCTTCTGTCCGCTGTTGAGCAAGGGGAAGACCTTGGTCTTGAAGATCTCAGGCGAGAGTAGGGGACGAGGGTTAGGGGAGGAAGTGTTGTTTGGGTGATTAGGATTGTTAGGGGAGAGGGAGGGGATCCACTCCAGATAGTTCTTCTTGATGAATTTGGCGAAGCCCGTGTTGGCATCTTCCTTCTGGGTGGCCAGCATCTCGGTCATACTACTGTCGGTGCTGCTCAGCTCCAACTCCCAGTGTACAAGTCTACGGTACACATCGGTCCAGTCTTTCCAATCCCTGCAGTCCATAATCTGCATGGCTATCTGCTGGAAGTTCTGCTGGTATTGGCTCTGCGTCACCTCCGTCTCGATCTCTCGGCGGTGGATGTTCTTCTTCAGGGCCAGCAGTATCTGGTTGGGATTGACGGGCTTGATGAGATAGTCGGCAATCTTCTGTCCGATAGCCTGCTCCATGATGTTCTCTTCCTCGCTCTTGGTCACCATCACTACGGGTAGTGCAGGCTGCAGCTCCTTGATCTTCTGCAGCGTCTCCAGTCCGCTGAGGCCGGGCATCTGTTCGTCGAGCAGCACCATGTCAAAGTTCCGTTCACGACACTGGTCGATGGCATCGGGTCCGTTCGACACCGTTACTACCTCGTAGCCTTTCTTTTCCAGGAACAACAGGTGAGCCTTCAACTGCTCCACCTCGTCATCCACCCAAAGCAATAATCCGTTCGTCATACTTTCACCTTTTGACCCTTTTACCTTTTTACCTTTTTACCTTTTTACCTTTTTACTTTTACCAAAAGTCATCTCCGAAGTCAAAGTCCTGCACCTTAGGCTGGGGCTTGCTCATCGGGAAGAGGTCATCATCGTCTTCCGTCTCTTCTTCCGTTTCCTCACCGCCGTCCGTCTCCGGACCACCCACATCCTCTGGGTCGGGCATCACGAAGCCCTCAGGCACGTTCAACAGTTGTTCCTCGCTGATCTTCAGCGGGATGAATGTGTCTTCGTAGAACTTCAGATAGTCGTCGTAGCTGAAGGTGGTGCCCAACAGCGGCAGGTTCGACTCACTGATGATGAGACTCTTGCAGTCCTTCACCTGTTCACTCATCGTCTCGTCGGCATAGAGCTGACGGGCATACTGCAGCGCCTCGTCATAACTCAGGAACCCGCTGATGAGCATGCGCCGCAGACCGTGATCCTCATCGATCTGGATATCGAAGTTTCGCACCAGGAAGTTGGTGAAGTTATAGCGCGCCATGTTGTAGAGCAGCTGGTTCTCGTTCACGTCGACCGAATCGGGCTGGTAGGCGAGGAGAAACACGAAATTCATATCAGTCCTTGCGCTGAGGGTATCCTGTCGGGTGGAGTCTGTCGAGAGGGTGATGTCTCGTCTCGACCACACGTCGCCGATATCAAACTTTCCGCCGTGCAGTCGTCTTCCTTCGTTCACACCCTTGATGATCATACCCGCCATCTCGCTCACCTCACTGTTAGGGAAGCGCTCGATCACCTCTTTCAGTCTGCTGATACAACCATCACCGTCACCCTCGTTCAACAGACTCAGACCTTCGATAAACAGGAACTTGTCGCGGTTGCCGCCTTGTGGGAATCGTGTCTCAGAAATCTTCGCATTGGCCTTCACCATCTCGTAGCGGTCGTTCTTGAATCCGTCGTAGGTGGCGGCATAGAGCGAGTCTTCTATGTGCTCGCCGAAGCGGGCGTTCTCCTCATAGTAGGGGTCGGTCAACAGGATGGTCCATTCGCTCTCCGCATATTTCTTTTCCAGCTGGTCTAGACAGTAGTCGGCCATTTCCGTATCACCCAGACGGGAGTAGAGCAGGTAGAGGTGGTACCACGCCTCGTCCAAGTGTTCGTAGGCGTCGTAGTTGTCTGTCAGCCTCCGCAGGTGACGCTCACCGAGCGACAGGTTGTCGAGCTTATCCTTGAAGATGACGCCCGCATGGAAGAGACCGTCTTGGATGATGGCGTGCGAGGCAGCTTTCTGTTCCTCCGTGAAGGGTATCTGTGCGAGGTAGTATTCGCGCTCGTGAGGGTCGTTGGCCAGCGAGTCTGTGCCCGTCGGTTGCTCTTCTGAAGAGATGGAGTCTGTGCCCATGCTGAGGCTGGGGGCTGCGGGCAGACCGCCGGTCTGCAGGGAGTCTGAGGCCTCGGAACCTTCTGCACTCTCTGAGCCTTCTGCGTCTTCCGTCTCTTCCGGTTCGTTCCTGACTACCGTCACGTTGATACGTTGCCAGTTATCCTTATTCTCGCGCCTGCCCCATTGCTGCTGGAAGGTGGTCTTACCCTGACTCACGGCCATAGGGTTGTAGAAGTACCACTGCCCGTTGCCCTGAGTCGTGGGGGCGGTAGATGGCAGATTCGGGGTGTTAGGCATGTTAGGGGTAGCGCCCTGCCTTTGCTGTAGTTCCTGTTGCAGTTCCTCAGCCTCGGCGTCCAACTGCCGTTCACGCTCCTCCTTCTCTTTCTGTTTCAGCGCCTCTATCACCCGGTCGATGGCTGCCAGCCGTTCTGCCTCAGGCATCTCCGAGAGTTCCAGCAGCGAGTCCTGCAGATGGATGGCCTCCGTATGGGGCACCAGCTCGTCGAGCACCTTCGATCGGTACGACAGCTCCTCGTAGTCCGGGCGCTCCTGATCCAGCAGTCCGATGGCCTCACCATAGCAACGGTGGGCATCGCTAAACTTCTCCATCTGCCAGTACAGGTTACCCAGCGTGAGCAGCAGCACACCTTTCTCCACACCGTTTCTCACCGACTCCTTATTACCTTTCTCATAGGCGCCGATGGCCTGCAGCGTGTCGCCTTGGTTCAGATAGATATTGCCGAGGGCGTAGTACACTTGGTCGAGGTATTCCTGATTGTTGTCCGATTTCGCCATCCGTTTCAGTCGGCTGATCATCTTACTGCCGTCTTGGGCGGCCATCACCTCCGTCTGGGCGATGCGGGCATTGAACTCCATCTCGTAGGGCGGATGACAGCCCACCACCTTACGGAACGCCTTGTAGGCCTCCTCGTGATGTCCCAGCCGGTTCTGTATCTGTCCCATCAGGAACCACTCTCTGGCTCTCTGCACTCTGCGGCGCTCGTGCTTGATGGCTTTTCGCAGATAGGGCACCGCCTTCTCATAGTCGCCCGTGTGGATATAGTAGTCGGCGTAGGTGTAGTCCCAGTCGTTCACCGTTCTGAAGTCCATCGAGTCGCGGCTCATGTTGCGTATCACGTCTTCGGCATCGTAGAGCCAGTCGAGCTCCGTATAGCATTTCGCTAACCAGGCCTTCGCCAGTCCGCTCTGCACGGGCTGTGTCTGATACAGTCGCATCATATACGAGAAGGTGGCAGCCGCCTCGTCGAAGGCGCCCTTCTGGAACTGAGCCTTACCCAGCAGCATCCAGGCTTTCCAGATAAACGGGTTGTACTCCTTTCTCCCGAGCCACTCACGGTCTTTGGCGCTCTTCGTCTTGTTGCTTTTCCACTGGGGTTTCCCCTTGATGCTGTGCAGCCGGATGGCCTTCTCGCTCTTCTCGATGGCGCGGTCATACTGACCCTTGCCCAACTCCCGGCTCTGCTTGTTGCCCACCATGTAGAGGGGAATCATCTCCGTGTAGTTGTCCTTGTTGCCTTGCTCCTTCTCCAGATTACCGTCGATGAAGGCCTGCTGCCCGTTGAAGTAGATGTTATAGCGGGCGGTCAGCGAGTGATACAGCCGGTTCGTGGCGGTGTTCTTCTTCATGTTGCAGGCGGAGAAGAAGATAGAGGAAGATAAAAGTAATAAGGAGATAGAAGAAGATAAAGGAAGATAAAAGGAGATAGAAGACAATACTTTTTTCGCGGACGATCTCCCGCCTGTCATTTGTCCTCTATCTTCCTCTATCTTCCTCTGTCTTCTTCTATCTACCTCCTCTGTCTTCCTATTTCTCCTTTTATCTACTTCCTCCATTAAACAATGCAACTTGCACGAATCGTCGTGTGCAGCGGTACACGTCGAACAGTCATGTCCCTGTTCGATAGTGTCCTCCCCCTTATCGAACCGGTTGGCTATGGCGGCAATCACCCCCAGCACCACGATCATCCCTATGCACACCCAAACGAATGACATCCTCTAAATTCTAAATTCCTCAAAAAATCTCTAAATTCTAAATTCTCAAATCTCAATTTCAAAGCCTATGGCTTTGATATCTTCCCAGAACTTCGGATACGACTTACTCACCACCTGCGGATTGTTGATCCTCAGTCCCGCCTTCTTCAGGGCGAACGGTGCGAACGCCAGCGCCATACGGTGGTCCTCATACGTGTCGATAGCCTCGTCCGATGGCTCACAGCGCTCTCCGTCCCACAGCAGCTCGCAGTCGTTGCGGCTCTCTATCACGTAGCCCAGCTTCCTCGCCTCGCGCTTCAGGGCCTCGATGCGGTCCGTCTCCTTGATCTTCAGCGTCCGCAGTCCTTTGAAGTGGAAGGGGACCTCTTTCGCCAGACAGGTCACGACGAACGTCTGAGCCAGATCGGGCGAGTTCACGAAGTCGTACTCTAACCTCGGCACACAGCGTCCGTTCTTCTTCAGCGTCACCGTCTGCGGCACACCCTGTCGTTTTGTCTTGAACACCGTCTTCACCCCCAGCAGACTGAAGATGTATCTCGTCACCGAGTCGCCCTGTTTTGAGCCGTCGGTCAGTCCCGTCAGCCTCACGTTGGCTTCTGGGTCATTGCTCAGCGCCACCATCTCATACCAGTAGCTGGCTGCGCTCCAGTCGTTCTCGATGAAGTAGTCTCTCACCTGATAGGGCTTCGGCTCCACGGTGATCGTGTCGCCCGAGGTCCACGCCGCACGGGCACCGAACTCTCCCATCGTCCACAGCGTCAAGTCGATATACGGCCGCGAGATAATGCTGCCCGTCAACTGCAGCGTCAGTCCGTTTTCCAACATCGGTCCGATCATCAGCAGGGCAGAGATATACTGCGAGCTGATGTTTCCCTCCACCGCCAGCTCTCCGCCTTGCAGCTTCTTGCCGGTGATGCGGAGGGGCGGGAATCCCTCTTCGCCTAAGTATTCGATGTCGGCCCCGAGTTTCAGCAGGGCGTCAACCAGCGTTCCGATGGGTCGGTGCTTCATCCGTTCCGTACCCGTCAGCACGCGGGTGCCTTCCGTCAGACTCAGGAAGGCCGTCATGAAGCGCATGGCCGTACCCGCCGCCTTGATGTCGATCTCGGCAGGCAGATGGTTACGCATGGCCTCCACGATCACCTCCGTGTCGTCGCAGTCGCTGATGTTCTGTGGCAGTATCTCTCCGCCGCTGAGGGCGTGGATGATGAGTGCACGATTCGAAATGCTCTTGGATGCCGGCAGGTCGATAGTCGCATCCAGCCGCTCCGGAGCCGTCAGTGTATATGTAGTCATTCTCTAAATTCTAAATTCTCTCTAAATTCTAAATTCTCAATTCTCAATTATCTTTTTAACGTGCAAAATTACACATTATTATTCGTATGGGCAAGAAATAGTCGTAAAAATCGCGAATTTCGAAAAAAAGTTCGCCAAATATTTGTTTATTCCGAAAAAACTGTGTACTTTTGCACCCGCAAATCAGACCTATGGTCAGATGCCAAGCAAAAAGGATCGGGATTTAGCGCAGTTGGTAGCGCACACGTCTGGGGGGCGCGAGGTCGCTGGTTCGAGTCCAGTAATCCCGACCAAATCAAAAGGAAAGTCCGAGAATCGCAAGGTTCCCGGACTCTTTTTGTTAAATAGTCACATTTTTCTTGGAAGATTGCTTGTTATATGAAAAACTATTCGTAATTTCGCCAGCGATATGAGCAAGAACCTCTACATAATATCTGGTTGTAATGGTGCTGGCAAGACTACAGCATCATATACGGTATTGCCAGAAGTCTTAGACTGTAAGGAGTTCGTGAATGCTGATGAAATAGCCAGAGGTCTTTCTCCATTCAATCCCGAGAGTGTTGCTATTGAGGCTGGCCGCTTGATGTTGCAGCGCATAGAGGATTTGCTCGCTAAAGATGAAACTTTCTCTATAGAGACAACTCTTGCTACTAAGTCGTATATTAATCTTGTTCGTAGGGCGCAGGCCAAAGGCTATCGAGTGAATATTTTATTTTTCTGGTTAAGAACACCAGAGCTTGCTATTCAGCGTGTAGCAGAACGTGTTGCTAATGGAGGCCATAATATACCAGAAGATATTATTAGAAGGAGGTACACTGCGGGCATAACAAATCTATTTAAATTGTTCATTCCGATAGTGGACTATTGGGCTATCTATGATAATACTGAACGCCATAGAAAAAAAGTAGCTACTGGTTATTTAGGCAAAAAGGACATTTTTGATGCGGAACTCTTTAATACAATACAAGGATATGTCAGATAATGATTATTTGGAACTATCTAAGAAATTAGATGAAGGATTGCTCTTAGCTGAAAAGAAGATGCTTGAGGAAAAGGCATTGAGAGGGCAAGATGTTGTAGTCTGTGACGCTAACAACAATATTCAACGCATACCTGCTAAACAGATTATCGCGGAGTCCTCGATTTACTAATTAGGCTTCTTTATGACAAAGTCCGAGAATCGCAAGGTTCCCGGACTCTTTTTGTAATTTGTAATTTGTAACTTTTCTCACAGTGCACAATGTCCTTCGACAAGCGAAGCGGCAGAGCCGAGCGCCTGCCCCCCTGTGCTCACAGTGCACAACGTTCCTGATCCCGTGTGCATGTGAGAAATTGTTATTTGATAACGACGTAGCGCGATTCTATTGTCGCCAGTCCTTCTTGAGGACCTGTATAAGAAGGATCAGCCGAGGAAGGATCTGGTTCAGATTTTGTTCCTATATACAGATTTATGCCATCACCTAATGCAATGGTACCGCTGATACCAGAACCGTTTTCACCTGGGCCATTTGCTGCACCACCTGTAGCGGTAAATGTGCCGCCTGTGACGGTAAGATTGCCATTATAGCCGTCTCCACCACTTTCGTTTTCTTCACTTCCGTTTCCATCACCGCCGATAGCTGTGACAGTTCCGCCACTAATGATTGTAGTTCCTTTCATGCCGATACCATAAGCACCGCCTTTGGCAGTAACAACGCCTCCGCTGATAGTGATAGTGCCGTCTGCCAAAATGCCTTCAGCTTCAATGTCTGTGGATGTCGCAGTAATCTTGCCACCGTAGACGCTCATGGTGCCATAGGCTCTAATACCATAAGATGATCCTGTTGTGTTAACCGTACCATCGTATATGGTAAATGTGCCACCTGTTTCGATACCTTGCTCTCCATTAGTAATGGTTATTATACCTCCGTGAATCGTCAAGTTTTTACCAACGATATCACCAACTCCTATAGTAAGTTCGCCTGTACCTTGTTCCTGGCCATAAATGCTAAGAGAGTATGCATAATTCGGATTACCCTCCTCATCTACACCACCTTTTATACTGCCATTAACTGTCAGCGAGGCACCGTCTTGGAGAATCAGGTTCACATCGCCAGTGAGTGTCAGGTTGCCGTCGCAAGTTGCGGTTCCGCTGACGACATAGGTTCCTGCGGCAAGATTGCCTGGAGTCACTGCACCCGTCAGTGTGGTAGCGGTACTCGGGACAGTTTCGTCGGTATAGGTGTCCTTGGCTGTGTATACACGATAAGTAACAACTACTTCCATCGTCACCGTCGATTGGTAGTATTTGCCGGCTTCAAGGGTGACACCCTTCTTGGAATAAATATAGGTATTGTCATCGACAGGGGCTTGTATGTCGATTTCAACATTGCTGACGGCGGGCACAGCGACGTAGAAGACATTGCTGGCTTCCGAGAGAAGGGCATTGACAAGCATGTTTTCAGGGTCACCGTCTTGATATACAAGGAGTTGCTGTGTCTTCAGGGCATTGGTGCCGTCGGTGAGCGTGAGTTTCCAGATGGCAATCTGGCTCTCCATCGTCACGTCGGCTTTAAGCGAGGCCGTACCCTCCGACGACACGGCGAATATGCCGTCACCCTGACAGAGGTCGTACTTCTCGGCGATGGTTTCCAGCGTACCGTCCTGCCCATCCAGTGCGTCTTCTTTTATGGTGCCATACGCTGCATCCCCAGGATCCTCGCTGTTGACCGCATCATAGGGATAGAGCAGCTTGACGGACGTACCATCGGTCACGCCTTCGGCAATCGTGGCGGTGATGGTGGCGCTCTTGTCGTCACGGACGGTCATCGTGGCCTTTGTCACCTGTTTCTGGCCTGACACCTCATACACCAGAGCCAGTTCGTCGCCTGTTTCCCAGACTGCGCTTATGGTGCTGGTGCTTTCTGTCATCGCCGAACGTGTGGCGCTGCCCTTCATGTTGATGGTGGCTGTGAAGGGAATGCCTTTGCCCTGATGGCTCTCTGATGGTTGCTCGGAGGCTATGTCGCTACTGCAGGCGGCCGTCATGAGGCTCAGCACTGCAATCGTCAAATATCTGAATGATTTCATCTTTATTGTCCTTTTTATGGGTTTGACATCGAGTTGGTTATTCCAGCGGATCTCCTCCTTCGTCGAATGGGTCGCGGGGATTAATTCCTGTAGCTTTCACGATTACCTTATACGTGGCGGTATTGGTGGCGTAGGTGTAGGTGTCGCTATCTTCTACGGTGGCGGTGATTGTGGCTTCGCCCTCGCCAGTGATCGTTACCTCGCCAGTGGTGGCATCGACCTTTGCAACCGATTCCTTGTCAGATTTGTAGGTCACCTTGCCGTCGCCCTCGACTGTCAGCGTCGTATTGGTGAATGCGTCATCGGAGGTGATCTTCTCGAAAGAGGTCGTAGTGAACTTGATGCTGCCGGCCATCTTCTTGACGGTCACCTTACACTCGGCGGTCTTCGAGCCGTCGGTGGTAGTGACGGTGATGGTGGCCTCGCCAGCAGCGACGGCAGTTACCTTGCCGTTCTGATCGACGGTGGCCACGCTCTCATCGCTCGACGACCAGCTGACGGTCTTGTCGTCGGCATCCTCGGGAGCAACGGTGGCTGTGAGTGTCCCCGTATCGCCGATAGTGAGCTCTAGCTCCGTCTCGCTGAGCGTCACGCCAGTCACGGGGATAGGATCTGGTGCTGGTGGCGTCGGTAAAGTCATCGTGAGGGTGGAGCGGTAGAACTTGCCAGCGGAGAGGGTGGTGCTGACTGTTGGGGTGCAGGTGTAGGTCTTGTCGTCGGAGGTTGTGGCCTTGAAGGAGTAGGCGTTGGCCTGTGCTGAGGGGATGAAGGCGAGGTAGAACTCGCTGCTGGTCTTCTCTGTGCCCAGGTCGACGGCTGCATGTGCCTCTTCATCGCCCGTTCTCTGCATCAACAGATCCTTGACCTTCAGGGCTGTGGTGCCGTCGGTGGTGAGGTTCAGCTTCCAGATGGCATAGCGGGCAGGCATCTTCACTTCGGAGGCAAACGTGGCCTTGCTATCTTTGACAGCAAACTTGGCCGTTGCCAGACGGAAGTCGAAATTATCAGAGATTCCCTTCAGCGTACCGTCTTGCGTCATCAACATCTGATTCATTGCTTCAGAAATATCAGCTTCTGCGATATCCCCAGTGACTCCGGTAAGACTTTCCTGTAATTTGGCCATATTCTCAGAACCGTGGCCGACATAGACTACGAAAACCGACTCGTCGTTTGTGGGGCTGGTGATGTCGCCTGAGATGGTGGCGGCGCTAGTGGTGGCGTCTACCGAGGCAACCTTGAAGACGTCGACCTTAGTGCCATGGATCAGGGCTACTTCCTCGTCCTTCTCCCACTTGGCGGTGATGGTCTTGCCGTCCTCAGCTTCCGTCAGGGCGCGGGTGCTGGCAGCATCGGCAGAGATGACTGCCGTGAAGGGGATCTTCTGTTCGACGGTGGTGGGCTGATCATTAGGCGTCAGCGCCATCTCGTCGCTCGAGCAGGCGGCCGTCAGTAGGGCCAGCGCTGCGAGATTGAATAAATATCGTTTCTTCATATTACATTATTTTATTTATTGTTCGACATGAGTTTAATTAGAAGCAGCCGTTGGGTCGCCGCCGTCGGCATAGTCATCGGGATCATTGACAGAGGAGTCTGTTACGGGAGTCTCGACCTCCAGTTCGTAGCTCGCGGTCTTTGTTTCGTAGTGGTAGCAATCGGTATCTTCTTTGATGGTGGCAGTGATGGTGGTCTTTCCTGGGCCCACGATCTTCACTTTGCCCTCGGCATTGACCGTTGCCACCGTCTCTTTACTCGATGAATAGGTCACCACGCCATCGCCCACCTTCTCCAGCTCGATGGTGAAGTCATCGTCGCCCACCGTTTTCTTGATCTGAGCATCTTTTTCAGAATAGCTGATGCTCCCGGGGGCCTTGTTTATCGTCAGGGTATAGTATGCATAGATGTAAAATCCATCGTTATTCGTGAACTTCGCTATCACTGTCACCTCGCCAGGCTTTGTGAATGTCACCTCGCCCGACTTGCTATCAATCGTTGCCCCGCAGGTGTTTAACGATTCGCTTAATGTGTATGTCACGGTGCCCACACCAGTCGTTTTTAATTCCTGTAGATAGGTGTTTTTGCTGGCATCATTGGGGTCAAAGGTTACGCTTGGCTTTTCATCTTCTAAATAAACATTACCTAACTTTAACGAACCATCCTCATATTTTTCTTTCACATTCTGTTTAAGATTATCGATCGTTGCGCCAATGGCCTTTTCAGGCGAGATTCCCTGTTCGGCGGCATTCTTCTCGATTTCTGGAAGAGACTTAAACAGTAGTTGGTCTGTATTATCGTCAGCCGTTACTAACAACACATTCTCTAAATTTTTATTGTCGGGTTGATATTCTTTATTATCACCATTAAATATATCTTTGACATCGTCCATGATTGTTTTCATGCTGATATTCTGAATATTAGCAGCCATGGCCGCCAGATAGTTATCAGGACTGTTCGTTTTCTGCTTCACTTCGGCCGTAGAAGAGTACACCTTGCAAAGTATGATAGGATCATTCTTATTACCAGCGTCATCCGCAGAGTAAACATTGAAACCTAAATCAGCCCCATCACCTTTTAATTTAAGTAATTCTGTCGTTAATTGAGTCTCAACGACACTGCCCCGCGTGGAGGCCTTGTTGCAGTTACCACCCTCCTGATAGACATACACGTCGCCCACCTTCTTGAAGACGGCATAGAAGAGCCCACCCTCATAGTGATACCAGAAGACGACGTTGGCGCCCTCCTTCTGAGCCTCTTTCAGCAGGTCGGTCGCCTTCACTACATTTTTAGGCGTCGGATCGGGCGTAGGTGTAACAGGATTAGGAGCAGGACGGCTCCACTCGCCGAGGATTTCTTCACAAGAGGTAAATACCATCGCCCCCGCCAGCATCGTGGCGGCCATGATCAAGGCTTGAATTGATTTCTTCATATTGGCTTACGGGTTTTTAATTTGTTTTTGCCGGCAAAAATAATCATTTTTGCGCAAAGTACAAAGAAACTTTCCAAAAATCTTCGATTTCGCCCCAATAAACATCAGCGATGACGACCATTATCAGACATGGAGGCAACGCAAACAACAAGAGGGCAGGATTATTCCTACCCTCTTTTGTTTGAAATGCTTTTTGTAGTTCTATGTCACGATTGTCACTTTTTTACATACATATTTTCCTTCATAGGTAGCATCATCCTTTATCAGGGCAATAAAAGCAAAATCGTATAGTCCTACCATATTCTTAATAATTAAATGATTAATATGGATGCAAAAATAGAGCAGAGGTGTCCCATAAGTCGGTACACCTTACCTATTTAACATTTGACGCGTACCCGCGACGCAATTATTATTTACAAAATTAGACTGCTTCTATTCATCTCAAAATATGCCCGTAATAAAGCTGGAGTTTATGGCGACTAAAGTAGGATTTTACTCGGAGTAATCCTCCACTTTACTCCGAGTAAAACCAGAGCCTCTGACAGAGCATGAAAAAGGGCGGTTTATGGCCGCCCGAGGTGTTGATAAATAATGTTTACTTCTGCTGGGAGATAGGTGCGGCGCTTCTGCGTGGCGAGTGGGGTAAGCTCGGGATCATCGAGCATCAGGCTCTTTAGTTTTTGCCAAGATTTCCTATTAATTTTGGCAAAATCTTTGGTATAAGTTGCAAAAAGTACTTATAAGTTTATATAAGTATTTTCAAACACGTTTTTTATTTGGATTATTAAAAATTTATTCGTACCTTTGTATCGTGATTCAGATGAGGAAGCAGAACGAAGGCCAAGGGAAGCGGAAACGGAAGATCACAATGAGAATTTTAACTTTAAGTCAAACAATTAAAACTTTAAATCAACTATGGCAAGTGAAGTAATTGCATTTCAAGTGAATCTGCGTAAGAACGCAAATCGTTTTTCAAAAGCCTACGGCAAGTACTACCCCGAAGCTGACTCGAAAGAGCCTCTGAACCTGAAGGGTTTTGCCCGTCACATCAGTGAGCATGGCAAGCTCGTGGATTATCCGATGGCCGTTCTAGTGTTGCAGAACATCGTGAACTGTCTGAAGGAGATGGTGACCCAGGGTCAGCCCGTGAAGCTGGACGGCTTCGGAACCTTCTCACCCAGCATCGAGAGCGATGGCACCAAGGCGGTGAGCAGCGTGGAGGAGTCGATGAACGTGGGTATCGATAATCTCATTGCAGGTGTGCATCTGAGATTCACCCCCGAGAACTCCAAGGGCGAGGCGCTGACCAGCCGCGCGCTGAAGAAGGAGTGTCAGTTTAAGGCGGCCTACGTCATCGCGGCCAAGAAGAAGGAGATCGACGGCAAGACCGTCAGCTATCAGGAGAAGATCCCTATCTCCAGCTACTCGACGGCCACCTACGAGGAGCCTGAGACGCCGGGAGGTGGTGAGTAAACAAACAGAGAGGGCCGAGATCCTCGGCTCTCTCTAAGTTATTAACCAACAAATCAATTTAAAACTATGGGAAAGAAAGAGACATTGAAATTCGCCCTTCAGATTGTGGCTTCGATTGTGACGGCCATTCTGACAGCTTTAGGCGCAACATCGTGCGTGGCGTAAGAAGTGAAAAGTGAAAAGTGAAAAAAGAATCGAGGCATCCGATGAATTCGGGTGCCTCGGTTTGTTATTTATCCTCAGCAAGACAGAGGGATTAACCTGGCGATTCTATAAGATAGCCATCAGAATTAGCGGTGGTACCATCGGCCTTGTAACCAGCCTTATGGCTTCCAAATACAAACGATGGATTTTCTCCATAATTTTCTTCGTTATAGAGGAAGGGGACAAAATTAGGTCCCAAAGCTATAAACAGGTCTGATTCGTCGACATTACTCTCACTATAATCATCCCGATCATCTTCATCCAGTTCTCCAAATGGCTTTAACAGGTCATAGCCGCCTTCTTCGAGGTATCTCTTATTAATATTTGTCCAGGTTTCACCCTCGTTGTAGAATATATATAAGCACAGGGCTGGAGCTTCGTCATCTGCAAAATAAACCGAAGCCTTTTTATCATAAGATGACTTAATCTGGCTTGACTTATCTACGCCATCGACAGAAATACCTTTATAGTAAATTGATCCCTCAACTGGATAGCTATACTGTGAGAAGGTGTTTTTATTAACATCGAAATTAACGGCGAGGAGCGGATAAACAATCGGATCTACCGCTCTTGTATCAGCATGGCCACCCTCAAACTTCAATAAGAATTTGAGTTGATTGGTAGCTGTGTCGTGTGTGAAATCGATTGTCCCAGCAGCCATTATCAAAAATAACGCTTTTAAAATATTCCTTTCATCATCATCAGCAATTTCATTAAGCTGATCCATAATGTAATTGTTAAACTGATCATCTGCTACATCTGACCAATCGTAGTCGATATTATTGTATTTAATCTTTTTGAGAAAGATAAAGGAATTGCCCTCTTTCTTGAAATACACTTTTACAGGAAACTCTTCGCCTACTAAAAAGGCCATATCGAGCGTTACTTCCGCACCGTCTTTTACTGCATCGGCAAGGGCAGAGACAGTGGAATTACCATTGATAATCTCCTCCAGGGCGTTATCGCCGTTACCGCAACTGGAGAACAACATAGAGAAGCATAAAGCTACTCCTCCTAGAAAGGATAAAAATGTTCTTTTCATACTACTTTTGTTTTATTGGTTTATAACTGACTATTCAGTTTCGGATGCAAATATACAACTTTTTTGCAAGAATACCTACGGTATTAAGATTTTTTTGTACCTTTGCAGCCGAAATGAAGAAGTTGTATATAGAAACGTATGGCTGCCAGATGAATGTGGCAGACTCGGAGGTGGTGGCGTCTGTGATGCAGATGGCGGGTTATGAGACCACCGAGACACTGGAAGAGGCGGATGCCGTCTTCCTGAATACCTGTAGCGTTAGGGATAACGCGGAGCAGAAGATCTTTCACCGCTTAGAGGCGTTGAGAGGTGAAAAGGTAAAAAGGTTAAAAGGTGAGAAGAATAAAGCCCAGAACCCTTTGATTATCGGGGTGTTGGGTTGTATGGCGGAGCGGGCGCAGCAGGATCTGCTTGATAACCACCACTGTGACTTGGTGGCGGGGCCTGATGCCTATCTGTCGTTGCCCGACCTGATCGCCCAGGCTGAGACGGGCCATAAGGCGATGAACATTGAGCTGTCGACGACAGAGACATATAAGGATGTAGTGCCCCAGCGTATCGCCATGGGACATAAGATAGGCGGTTTCGTGAGTATCATGCGAGGCTGCAACAACTTCTGCCACTATTGCATTGTGCCTTATACCAGAGGTCGTGAGCGTAGTCGCGATGTGGAGAGTATCCTGCGCGAGGTGCGAGACTTGAGAGACAAGGGGTATAAGGAGGTGACGCTGTTAGGGCAGAATGTGAATTCTTATCGTTTTGATGTCTTTACTTTTCCGGATCTGTTGAGGATGGTGGCGGAGGAGGTGCCGGAGATGCGGGTGAGGTTTACGACCTCGCATCCGAAGGATATGAGCGACGAGACACTGAGGGTGATTGCTGAGGTGCCGAACGTGTGCAAGCATATCCACCTGCCCGTACAGAGCGGCTCGGACAAGATACTGAAGCTGATGAACCGCAAATACACGCGTGAGTGGTATCTGGACCGTGTGGCCGCTATCCGTAGGATCATCCCCGACTGCGGTCTGTCGACGGATATCTTCGTGGGCTACCACGACGAGACGGAGGAGGATCACCAGTTGTCGTTGAGTCTGATGCGCGAGGTGGGCTACGACTCGGCGTTTATGTTCAAGTACTCGGAGCGTCCTGGCACGTATGCCTCGAAGCATCTGCCCGACAATGTGCCCGAGGAGGAAAAGATACGCCGACTGAATGAGCTTATCGCCCTGCAGACAGAGATGAGTGCCATCCGCAACAAGGCGGATGAGGGCAAGGTGTTCGACGTGCTCGTAGAGGGATTCTCGAAACGATCGAGGGAGCAACTCTGCGGACGCACGGAACAGAATAAGATGGTGGTATTCGATAAGGGCGGTCATCATATCGGTGAAACGGTGCAGGTGAAGATCACAGGCTCCACCAGTGCCACATTATTAGGAGAAGCATTATGAGGGAGTTTTTGAATGTGCTGAGGCGGTTTGTGCCGCCGTATAAGAAATATCTGGTGTTGTCGGTACTCTTCAACATCCTCTCGGCGGTATTGAACATCTTCTCGTTCGCCGCCCTGATACCGATCCTGCAGATCCTCTTCCAGACGGGCGACGCAGAGACGGCGACGGCCTTGATGGCTTGGGACTGGGGGAATATACAGGATGTGCTGATGAACAACCTGAACTACTACGTGACCCAGCTCATCGCTGAATACGGACAGACGACGACGTTGTTGCTCATCGGCCTGTTCCTCGCCCTGACGACGGCGCTGAAGACGGGTGCTTATTTCCTCTCTTCGGCTACGATCATCCCCATCCGAACGGGTGTGGTGCGCGATATCCGCAACCAACTCTACCAGAAGATCAACGCCCTGCCCTTAGGCTTCTTCTCTGAGGAGCGCAAAGGCGACATCATCGCCCGTATGAGTGGTGATGTGCAGGAGGTGGAGTCGAGCATCATGTCGAGTCTGGATATGCTGTTCAAGAACCCGATCTTGATCATCGTCTATTTCTCGACCCTTCTCTTCGTATCGTGGCAACTCACCCTGTTTACGATTATCTTCGTGCCTATCTTCGGATGGTTCATGGGACTGGTGGGGCGCAAACTGAAACAGAAGAGTATCAAGGCGCAGGCCCTCTGGAGCGACACGATGAGTCAGGTGGAAGAGACACTGGGCGGTCTGCGTATCATCAAGGCATTCTGTGCGGAGGAGAAGATGAACACCCGCTTCGACAAGATCAACTCGTCGTATCGTAACGATATCATGCGCGTAAATATCCGTCAGTCGATGGCCCACCCGATGAGTGAGTTCCTGGGGACGGTGATGATTATCATCGTGTTGTGGTTTGGTGGTATCCTCGTACTGAACACGCAGACGATCACGGGTCCTACCTTCATCTATTACATGGTGATCCTCTACTCGATCATCCAGCCGCTGAAGGAGTTTTCGAAGGCGGGGTATAATATCCCCAAGGGTTTGGCCTCGATGGAGCGTATCGACAAGATCCTGAAGGCGGAGAACACCATCAAGGAGGCCGAGAACCCCCAGCATATCGCCAGCTTCGAGCATGAGATTGAATTCAGAAACGTAAGTTTCGCCTATGGCGAAAAATACGTTTTGAAGAACATCAATCTGGTGATTCCGAAGGGGAAGACCATCGCTATTGTGGGACAGAGCGGTTCGGGCAAGTCGACGATGGTCGACCTGATTCCCCGCTACTACGACGTGCAGGAGGGCGAGGTGCTGATCGACGGCATCAACGTGAAGGACTTAGGCATCCACGACCTGCGCCAGTTGATCGGTAATGTGAACCAAGAGGCCATCCTCTTCAACGATTCCTTCCGTAATAACATCTCCTTCGGTGTGGACAACGCCACAGAGGAACAGATCGAGGAGGCCGCGAAGATTGCCAACGCGTATGAGTTTATCACGCAGAGCGAGCATGGCTTCGATACGAATATCGGTGATCGTGGCGGACGACTCTCGGGCGGTCAGCGCCAACGTGTGAGCATCGCCCGTGCCATCCTGAAGAACCCGCCCATCCTCATCCTCGACGAGGCCACCTCGGCCCTCGATACGGAGAGCGAGCGACTGGTACAGGATGCCCTGGAGCGACTGATGAAGACGCGTACCACGGTAGCCATCGCCCACCGGCTTTCTACCATCAAGAATGCGGATGAGATCTGTGTGCTCCACGAGGGACAGATCGTAGAGCGCGGCACCCACGAGGAGCTACTCGCCACAGACGGCTACTATAAGAAGTTGCATGAGATGCAAAGTTAGTTATGAGGCAGAGGATTTTTTATTTATTGAAGGTGTATTTGCTGACGGTGGTGGTGTTTATCATCGCCAAGGTGGCGTTTATGTGGACCAATAGCGGTGGGCACCCGTTTACGATGGGTGACGTATGCGACGTAATCCGCCATGGTCTGACGCTCGACCTCTCCACCAGTCTCTATATCCTCATACTTCCCTTCCTCATCACTTGTGTCTCCATCTGGTGGCAGAACTGGATACTCTTCCGCATCCTCAGGGTGTACTATGGCATCATCGCCTTCGCCCTGGCTTTGGCTTTTCTGGCCGATGCGAGTCTATACCCCTTCTGGGGCTTTAAGCTCGACGCGATCTGTCTGCAGTATTTAGAGACCCCCGCCGAGATAGGGGCCAGCGTGTCTGTGGGCTATCTCATCGTGAGAGCCATCCTGCTCTTGGCCATCAGCTATATCCTGTACCGTTTCTACGTACGTATCTCACTCTGGAAATGGTTCAAGCCCGTGAAACACCGCATCAGGGCGACAATTATCGCCATCCTCCTGATACCACTCATCGTGATTGGCATCCGAGGCGGACTGGATGAGTCGACAACGAACATCGGACAGGTGTATTACTCGCAGAACCAGTTCCTGAACCATTCGGCGGTGAATCCCGTGTTCAACTTTCTCTATTCGCTGGATCATCAGTTGAGCGACGGAAGCGAGTATCAGTTTATGGAGGAGACCGCGTGCAACGAGCTCGTGAAGGATGTGTTTACCACAGAGAGCATCGAGGCAGACACCCTGCTGAACACCCAGCGCCCCGATATCGTCGTGATCCTCCTGGAGAGTTGCGGCGAGCAGTTTGCAAACGTCATGCCCCTGTTGCAGAAACTGAAACAGGAAGGTATCTGGTTCAGTCAGTGCTATGGCAACAGTTGGCGCACCGATCGCGGCACGGTCTGCACCCTGAGCGGCTATCCCTCGTTCCCCTCTTTATCGGTGATGAAGATGCCCGATAAGAGTCGGACACTCCCCAGCATCGCCCGCACCCTGCAACAGGAGGGATATCAGACATCCTTCCTCTATGGGGGCGACATCAACTTCACCAATATGCGCAGCTATCTCATCTCCACGGGTTGGGAGAAGTTGACGGGCAAGGACGATTTCTCGCGCGAGGAACAGAATACCTCGAAGTGGGGCGTGAGAGACGATATCACGTTTAACACGTTGTATAACCAGCTGATGCAGTTGCCTACCGACTCCTTGCGGGAGCATCATGCGCTCATGGGATATTCGACATTGAGTAGCCACGAACCCTGGGACGTTCCTGAGATAAGGAGACAGGGAGACAAGGAGACAGGGAAACAAGGAGACTGGGATGAGATCCAGAAGGCCTTCTACTATCTGGATGGGTGCCTGGGCGACTTCATCAACAAACTGAAGGCTACCCCGCAATGGAAGAACCTGCTCATCGTGCTCGTGGCTGATCATGGCATCAACTACCAACAGGTGGACGAGCAACAACCCCTGTTGCGCAATCATATTCCTCTGTTGTGGCTGGGTGGCGCCATCAAGGAACCACGTACCATCGACGCCCTCTGTAACCAGACGGACATCTGTGCGACATTGTTGGGACAGATGGGACTGAAGCACGACGACTTCCGTTTCAGTCGCGATGTGCTCTCCAAGAGCTATGTCCACCCCACCGCCGTCCATAACTACAGCAATGCCCAGATGCTCATTGACTCCACGGGGTATCTCCTCTACGACTTCGACGCCAGCCATATCACCGTCAGCGAGTGTACGGATCAGGAGCGGTTGCTGCGTCTGAACAAGGCTATCTTACAAACCACCGTCAACGATCTGAAAGAACGATGAATACACTCTCCTACCGTCTGCTCTACGGCATCGCATACGCTATTTCGCTCTTGCCGTTCTGGATGCTCTACCTGGTATCCGACGGACTCTATCTGTTGGCTTACTATGTCATCAGATACAGACGGGGTGTGGTGAGGAAGAATCTATCTACATCGTTCCCGAAGAAAAGCGAGGAAGAATTACGGGCGATCGAACGTCGTTTCTACCGTTGGCTCTGCGATTATTTCGCTGAGACCATCAAGTTGCTCAGCATCAGCAACGAGGGATTGTTGAAGCGGATAGCGTTCAGGGGTGTGGATGAGTTAGAGAAGTGTTTCGACAACGGACAGAACTGTGCCGCCATTCTGGGGCACTATTGCAACTGGGAATGGCTCTCCGCCACAGGACTGGCCTTCAAACGCCACCCCGAGGCGGTGACGGGACTGATCTATCACCCACTCTACAACGACGCCTTCGACCAGCTGTTTATCGACATCCGGAAGGCGCATGGTGGGGCTTGCATCCCAAAACAGGATATCCTGCGCCATCTGGTGACCTATAAGCGCGAGAACCGTCGTTCGCTCTTCGGTTATATCAGCGACCAGGCGCCCCGTTGGCATAACATCCACCTGTGGCTGCCCTTCCTCAACCACGACACCCCTGTGTTTACAGGTGGTGAGCGTATCATGAGGAAGATGGACGATGCGGTGTTCTATGTGGAGATGGAGCGTCCCAAACGCGGACGATACATCTGTACCTTCAAACTCGTTTCGCCCCATGCCTCACAAGAGCCCGACAACGAGATCACCCGTCGTTTCTTCCAGATGCTGGAGGAGACTATTACGCGGGAACCCTCTTACTACCTCTGGACGCACAACCGCTGGAAGCGCACCCACGAGGAGTTCGATCAGCAGTATGTGATGGTGAACGGCAAGGCCATCCTCAAAGAAGAATATAGGGAACCATGAGCAGACAAATCAGCATCACCCCCCGATATGAGCATCTGCGCGCGTTTATCACGCAGATCCCTGCCATCATGGATGAGCAAGGCACCTATATCTATGGCGGACGACGGAACCTCATTAAACGTTTCGAGGCCCCTGACGGTACGGTGGTCAACGTGAAACGTTTCAAGAAGCCCAACTTCCTGAATAGCTTTGTTTACTCTACGGGCATCCGGAAACCCAAGGGCATCCGTGCCTTCACCTATCCGGAACGGTTGTTGGCCAAGGGTATCGAGACACCCGAGGCCATCGCCTATATCGAGGATCGCAACGCCATCGGACTCTTGCAAGAGAGCTGGTTCGTCAGTCTGCAATGTCCCTACCGTCATCTGCTCTACGAGTTGGGCGACGCTACGCCAGAGGTCTATGAGCCCATCGCGAAGGCTTTGGCGGGATATGCTGCCTTTATGCACGGCCACGAGGTGCTACACCTCGACTTCTCACCAGGGAATATCCTCTGGGATCAGGATGAGGATGGCACGTATCACTTCTCGATTGTCGACATCAACCGTATGCGCTTCGGCGTGGTGGATATGGAGAGCGGGTGTAAGAGCTTCAGTCGCTTATGGGGTCCCAAGCGCTTTATCCAGCTCCTCGTCGAGGCATACGCCCAGGCACGACATTTCGACCCTGCCACCTGTGTCGATATCACCATGAAAGCCAGAGCCAGTTTCTGGCAACGCTACCAGAAGAAACGTGAGATAGAATTCAAACTGGAATTATGAAGATACTCGTTGTACGATTCCGACAGATGGGCGATGCCATCCTGGCCACGCCGCTGTTGAGCACCCTGAGGAAGAATTTCCCTGAGGCGGAGATCGATTTCGTGCTCAACGAACGGATCGCTCCCCTGTTCGAGGGGCATCCTGCCATCAGTCGTATCATCACCTTCAGCGATGACGAGCGCCATTCGTTCTTTATCTATCAAAAAAAGGTATGGCGTATCGTTCACCAGACACGCTACGACGCCATCATCGATATGCGTTCCACCGTGAACACCATGCTCTTCGCCCTCTTCTCACTCCGTAGTCATTGGCGCATCGGCATCCGCAAACCCTATACCTGGGGCATCTTCAACCACCGCATAGAGGGTTGCGAGGACGATGAGAGCATGATTGATCATAACCTGAAGCTGGCAGAGGCTCTGAAGCCATCAGAGACCGATAGGAATCTCTCGCTTGTCATTACGGACCATGAGAAGGCTTTTTTCAGGGCCTATATGCAGCGACAAGGCATCGACTTCTCGCAACCTGTAATGCTGGTAGGCGTAACAGCCAAACTGGAACATAAGACATGGCCAGAAGACCGTATGACGGAGGTGTTACGCCGTTTTATTACAACTTTCCCCCAATGGCAACTGATTTTCAACTACGCCCCTGGTCGTGAGGCCGATAACGCCCAACGTATCTACAAGCTTCTGAATAGTCCAAAGAATGTGTTTCTCAATATAGAAGCGAAGTCGCCCCGCGCGCTTGCGGCCATGGCCGCCAACTGCTCCGCCTACTTCGGCAACGAGGGTGGTGGTCGCCATATCGTCCACGCTATGGGCAAGCCCTCGCTGGTCATCTGTTCGCCCTATGCCAGCAAGACCACCTGGCTCCCTCAGGATACGGATATCGTAGCCCAAGGTATCGACGCCAACGAGGCAACTGTAGAAGTGGTATGGGAACAGTTACTTGCCTTCTGCAAGCAACTTGCGGTATAAACGGATATACGCTTCCGTGTACGATTCGTAGTTAAAGCCTTTGGAATAGTGAAGGGCCTCCGTGGCTTGAGTACTATTCTTTTTCCAAGCAGCAACGCCCTCACGCACCACCTTCGCCATCGCCTCTGGGGTGTAGTCGTCGAAGTATGAGGCATGTTCGCTGCATACCTCGGGCAGACTACTATAGCGCGACGAGAACACCTTACAACGATAGCGCATGGCCTCCAACACAGGGATGCCGAAACCCTCCAATCGACTCGGGAAGAGGAAGGCCTGGGCATGGGCATACAACCAGCGCTTCTCCTCGTCCTTGATCTTACCCGTCATCACCACGCGGTCCTCTCCTTGTTCAGCGATCAGTTTCCGCAACTCCTGGGCAAAGGCAAAGTGATCGTCGCCACAGATATAGAGTTTCAGATCGGGGAAATGGTGCATCATCGGCACCAACGTCTGGAAGTTCTTCTTCTCGCGGATCTGGCCGATAGTAAAGAAGAACTGCTCGTCGTCATCGCCGATAAAAGCGGGGCGCACCTGGGGTTCATCCTCATGGCTCGCGATGCCATTATAGATTACATCCAACGGTTTATCACCTAAGTGGTAATGCTGGAGAATATCATCCTTCACATATTGCGAGATACAAGTCAGGTAGTCGCTCCGTCGCATACGCCAGTTGAGTTGTACGATATGGCGCCAACGGTGCAAGCCCGTCTTCTCACGCAGGAAATTCAGATCGTGAACGGTCAACAGTTGGATCGTCCGTTTGTCGCCCCCACGAAGATGGTACTGCTGGTCGGTAGCATGCCAGAGGTCGATATGATAGGGCAACTTCCGCAAATCCTCGCGTTTCTTGTTGCGACGGATATAGTCGATATGTGAGCCGAAGCTCCCCACCAGCGCATCGGGCACGACAAAGATCAGATGGATATCATCCAACGGCGCCTTCGCCAGCAACGGGGCGTAGTTGCGGGCTATCTCGCCAAAGCCGTTCATATCGGCCAGATGAGAGAAATCGACCAGTACTTGCTTCATTTGAAGACCCTCGTATCGTGGTAATCGTGATAAGAGTGTTCAAAATCAACGTAATCAAAGCCATGGATATGGCGCTTGTCTTCTGGTGGCAATGTCATATAATCACCATACAGACACGTCAGATAGGTATCAGGGTGCTCCACGCCCAACAACTCACGTCCTTCGAACAGGATAGGTGTCGGTGTCCCCATCACCTCACGCGGCATCGTGCTACGGTCGCCGCTATCGTAGTCAGCAACAAGTGGTGCTGTCTCGTAATCATAAACCGTCTGGACACGTTTCTTCCAACGCTGCAACGTGATATTCTTGACAGTAGCTTGTAACAATCGAGGGAGCCATGACGTGTATCCATGACCTCGCTTGTAAGGATCACGGCTACGCAGATAGACCCAGCTCTTCAGCATGTGATACAAATTGATACGCAACTTACGGCGCCATTTCGGTGCGGGAATACCGTCAATAGGACAAACATCGATATAGACGCCTCCTACCTGGTTAAGCGACCAGCGCTCGATAAGCGTGGTGCTGCCATCGATGACCTTCAGAAATTCACTGGTGCAGTTCTCGTCTTTCTCAAAAGTCTGCAACTCGAAAGGTTTGGGAAGCCATTCGTCTGCATGCTTAACAAATCGCTCATAGTCAGGACGGGGCATAGCAATGTCTGCATCATCATCCCAGGGTATGAACCCGCCGTGTCGGACAGCACCCAACATGGTTCCATCGGAAAGCCAATAGCGGATACCATTCTCGCGGCATACCTTATCAACAGTCACCAGAATGTTTAGAATACACTTTTGTATGTCCTCAATTTTATAATCTGCCATATTTTTAACCTTTTTGGTTGCAAAGATACAACAAAATTTTGTTCTTTCATTCTTTTTCTGTATCTTTGTGCCGAAAAAAGGAATTTTATATGATCAGATTATCTAAATCGGTTGTAGGCAAGGCCGAATCAGAGGCCGTAGCACATATCATTGAGGACATCGGTTATTTAGGCATGGGTGCCACCGTTGGGGAGTTTGAGCATCAGTTAGAACAGTACATTGGCGGAGGTCGTCGTGCCATCTGCGTCAACAGTGGAACGGCTGCATTACATCTCGCCATACAGGCTGTGACAAAACCTGGCGACGAAGTCCTGGTACCTTCATTTACATTTGTGGCGACTTATCAGGCTATCACAGCTGCTGGTTGTAAACCTGTCAGTTGCGAGATCCGTCCAGATACGCTGACACTCGACCTTGAAGATGCCAAGCGTCGTATCACGCCCCGTACCAAAGCCATCATGCCTGTCTATTACGCCAGCAACTGTAGTCTGGCCCATGAGTATCAGGCTTTTGCCCGTGAGCATGGATTACGTTTGGTTGAAGACGCCGCCCATTGTTTCGGTTGTACGCATCAAGGACAGAAAATAGGCGCTACAGGCGATGTCGTCTGTTTCTCGTTCGATGGTATCAAGAACATCACCACGGGAGAAGGAGGTGCGATCTTCACGGCTGACGAGGAAGTGATCCAGAAAGTAAGCGATGCCAGACTATTAGGCGTACAGAAAGATTCCGAGAAACGTTATGCCGGCCAGCGTAGTTGGCAGTTCGACGTCGTAGAACAAGGCTATCGCTATCACATGAGCAATATCTTCGCAGCTATCGGACAAGTGCAACTTTCCCGCTTTGAGAAAGAGTTTGCGCCTCGCCGCCGTTATATTGCCCAGCGCTATACGGAGCTTCTGAAAGACACGCCCTATGTCAGACTGACCCCTATGGATTACGAGCACGATATTGTCCCCCATATCTTTGCGCTCCAGATTCTTGACGGCAAGCGCCCGCTACTGGAACAAAAACTGAAGGAACACGACATACAATACGGCATACAATATGCCCCCAACCATCATCTTACGTTCTTCCATGAAGACGTAGATCTACCTGTTACCGACGAGGTCTATTCCCGCATCATCTCCATACCGATGCATCCGGAACTCAGTGAAGATGACATATTACTAATCTGTAAAATTATCAATAGCCTATGAAGACGATCATTTTAGCCGGAGGTTTCGGCACCCGTTTGTCAGAGTACACAAAACTCATTCCCAAGCCAATGGTCGAAATTGGCGGAAAGCCCATCTTATGGCATATCATGAACCACTACGCCTACTACGGCTACAAGGATTTTGTAGTGGCCTTAGGCTATAAGGGTGAGGTTATCAAGGACTATTTTCTGCAGTACTATGCTCGCAACAACGACTTCACCATCGACCTCAGCAATGGTTCCATCCAATATATTAATGAACATGCGAGAGACTGGCGAGTAACACTTGTTGATACGGGTCCAGACTCACTTACAGGCGGACGCGTACGGAGACTAAAGGATGTGATAGGTCAGGAGGACTTCATGATGACCTATGGCGATGCCGTTAGCAACATCAATATTGAGCAGTTAGTAAGCAGTTACCGTCAGGCAGGATGCTTGGCAATGGTAACAGCTGTACATCCGACAGCCCGTTTTGGTGAACTGCAGATAGACGACGAAGACTACGTCCGTTCTTTCAAGGAAAAGCCTCAAGTAAACCAAGGCTGGATTAACGGCGGTTTCTTTGTACTCAGTCCCAAGGTGTTTGATTACATTGATAATGACCAGACAGCATTCGAGGCAGAGCCTCTGGAGCGCTTAGCGGCTGAGGGGCAGTTGAAGACCTTCCGTCACGAAGGATTCTGGCAATGCATGGACACCGTCAGAGACCGTGAAAAGCTCAACAAGATGTGGGACGAGAACCGTGCACCTTGGCGATTGACGAAATAAGAATATAGGAAAAGAAAACAATATACGAAAATGAACATCTTACAAAACGACATTAAGCACACGCTCAATGGTCTTACCACAGAAGAGCGTGCCAAGTTCAATGGCTCTACCGTATTGATTACAGGTTGTGCCGGATTTTTAGGTTATTATATGATGCAGTTCTTCGCTGCAGAGGCTGAAGAGCTGGGCATCAAGAAGATCATTGGTCTCGACAACTTCATGTTGGGTCAACCAGGCTGGATCAAAAAACTGGAAGAGAATCCTAAGGTCGCTCTTCGCAAGTTCGACATCATCAAGGATAACATTGCCGACATTGAGGGAGCAGCCGAGGCAGACTTCATCATCCACATGGCCTCCATCGCTTCACCCATGTTTTATCGCAAGTATCCTATCGAGACCCTCGATGCCAATATCTGGGGACTACGTTCTCTGCTCGACTTTTATGCGCCACGCGGTGTGAAAGGATTCTTGTTCTTCTCGTCGAGTGAACTTTACGGAGATCCGGATCCTGCCCATGTACCAACTTCGGAGGACTACAACGGCAATGTCTGTGCCACTGGTCCACGTGCTTGCTACGACGAATCGAAGCGATTTGGCGAAACCATGTGCATGCTCTTTGCCCAGAAGTACCAGATGCCTATCGGTGTAGCCCGTCCGTTCAACAACTATGGCCCAGGCATGCGCATCGGCGACAAACGTGTACCCGCAGACTTTGCCCTTGCCGTCATGCAGAACCGCGACATCGAGATACTCTCCAACGGTACACCAACCCGCACCTTCTGCTACATCGCCGATTCGGTTTGCGGCTATTTCAAGATCCTGCTCCACGGACAGTACGACTATTTCAACATTGGTATCGAGACGCCAGAGATCACCATTGCCCAGTTAGCGGAAATCTATGCCAAGGCCGGCCGCGACATCTTTGGCTACACAGGACAGGTGAAGTATGCTGTTTCTGAGGATAAGGAGTATCTCACCAATAATCCACAACGCCGTTGTCCTAAGATCGACAAAGCGCGTCGTCTGTTAGGCTACAATCCTACCATCCATGTGGAGGAGGGTGTCTGTCGTTTCCTCCAGTATCTGAAGGAGAGCGACCAGGGCGAATATGCTTGGTAAAGGATATCAGTAAGTCAGCTGATCATTGTTCATCCGACTCATGTACTGTTGAATGACCGATTTCATCTGCTGCGTCATCTGCTCAAGCGTATCCTTCGGCATCGTCGAAAGCACATTTTTGCGAAGCAGTGAATCCGTACGATAGTAATAGGCCGACGTGGGATTCTCGCCGTCGAACAACAGCACATAACGCCCTTTGACCATCTCATAGCCACTACTCTCTGGCAACCAATGTAGGGCGAAACTTTCTTCGGCAGGGATATTCAGCATATCCTTGCCGAATGCTATATATGGCTGGTCGTAGTGCAGATACGATAACACGGTAGGCATGATATCGGTCTGCTCGACAACACGGTTGGTGTCGTAGCCACGGAGCTGATCGTCGCCTGGGGCATATAATATAATAGGTACGCAATAGCGCCCTAATGAAGTAGTATAGAAGGGATCGATCTGCTTACTGGTATGGTCGGCGGTTATCACGAAGAGCGTATTTTTATACCATGGCATCCGACTGGCTTTCTCGAAGAACAATTTCAATGCGTGATCAGTGTATGCCACGCACTCCTGTATTTCTTCCTCACCCTTGGGGAACACATTGTGATAGCGCTTTGGCAGGCTGAAAGGCGTGTGCGATGAGGCCGTGAAGACAGCGGTCATGAAAGGCTGCTGCATCTCGTTCATACGATCGGCATAATACTGTAAGAACTCCTCGTCCCAAATAGCCCAGGTACCGTCAAAGTCATCATCACCATGATAATGGGGATCCTCGTTGTACTCCGTACGACCGTAATAGCGCTGGAAACCTGTGGCACGGGCGAAAGCCTGGAAACCCATGGAACCATTCTGTGCGCCATGGAAGAATGCGGTTGTATAACCCTTGTGTTCGCCTAACTCACGGGCAAGACCTGACATCTTGTTCAGCGAGGCCGGAGTCAGGAAGAGCGGCTCGACATAGTTGGGTAGCGACGACAACGTCGAGGGCATTCCCTCTATACTCTTGCGTCCGTTAGCATAAGAATACTGCCACGTCATGGCGCCATTGGCAATAAGAGAGTCGAGGAAGGGTGTAAAGCCACGATAGGTGCCACCTCGAAGCGTGCGATTGTAGTAACCCATGTGTTGCTTGCTATAGCTCTCCAGAATCAGCACTACTACATTCTTGGGCGTAAAAGACAATGAGTCTTTCGGCTCGTGAACGGGCGAGTAGAGGGCTTCGGCCTCAGCTTCACTCATATAGTGAGGCGTAATCATCGGCGTCTTGCTCAACGTCCGATAGATGGAGAAAGGCGTATTCAGCACGATGCCCGTCTCGGCGGGGTTATCGACATACTGGTTGGCATTGCTGATGGTGATGGGGCGGACAGCCGTAGTAAAGCCGCCACGCATGCCTCCCACACAGAGTGGTACGGCCACCAAGAGCGACACAGTCTGCACAGGATAATATAACAACAGACGTGAAGCGAGCGGAAATCGACGGGTATCGGGAGCTACAAAGAATTTCCACAGTACCCAGGAAAAGACCACCGCCAATATCACAAGATACCAATGAACAGCAAACTGCTGGGCAAAGATGGTCGTCATATTGCCCACCCCCTCATGACTGAACTCGGCGAATACGCTGGTCGTTGTGCGCTTACCAGTAAAGGGGAAATAGACGCTATCGATGAGATTAGCATAAACAGCAACGGAATTGCAGACGACATAGATCCAACGAACCACGCGATAGAATCCCGCACATTCCTTCCAGTGCAACGGTAGGAGGAATGCAGCAATGATCAGGGCGTTGGTATAGAGAATGGCCGAGGTGTCGAAGATGAGTCCGGCACCAAACAAATCGAGTCCGTGGCGCCAGGTCATCGTACTGGCATACTGCCCCCAGTTGTACAACAGGAAGACCAGACGGCTGAGGGAGAACAGCACGTAGACCGTCAGCAGATTAACCATCAGGGCGACGATCGGATAACGAGTGGAAATACGAAGCCTCATAGATACTTTTATTTTGCGCTGCAAAGGTAGGGAAAAAGAAGTGAAAAAGTGGAAAATGAAGCGTGAAAAATAAAAAAAAGATGGTGCAAACGGCATTATTCGCCTATTTTTTGTATTTTTGCAGAAGAATTCGGATCGCATCATCCCATTATGAATAAGAAGACGAAGAAAAGGCTATGGCGATGGGGGACGCTTCTGTTAGTGGTGATACTGGCCGTATGGGTTCAGAGCCGTTGGCATGCATGGTTCCACAACCCTGAAGAGCAGCCCTACACGCCTCTGACGGTGCCCCACCGTGTGCTACTGACTTTCGGCGACGAGAACGAATCATCGCGCAATGTCAGTTGGCAATGCGACACCATCCTCCAACGCTCCTACCTCGAACTGCTCTGCCTCGACGACGACAGCATCTGCAGGGCCGAAGTCGAAGCAAAAGGCGAAGTCTTTGCCTCACGCCAGGGAAAGGCCGCTTTCTACGTAGCGCGACTACGGAATCTTGAGCCCGATAAGCATTACAAATATCGTGCGATTTCAGGCAAAAAAGCTTCGGAATGGTACGACTTCCGCACCTATCCCGAGCACCGCCAAAAGGCATCCTTCCTTTACGTCGGTGATGTGCAGGACACATTGGGCGGCATCACCAACCGCATCCTACATGAGGCACTGAAGCGACACCCCGAAAGCGAGTTACTTGTTTGTGGTGGCGACTTTGTGGAGCGTCCACGTAATGAGGACTGGACTGAAGCGTTCAACGACATCGACAGCGTCGCCCAGCATATCCCCATGCTCTGCGTCACGGGAAACCACGACTACCTCAAGGCTATCATCATGGAGTTAGAGCGCCGATTCACCCTCACTTTCTCGTATTTCCTCGACTCGAAGATCGAAGATAACCATGTCTATACTCTTTCGTACGGCCCCATCCAGTTCTTCCTGCTCGATAGCAATCGCGAATTCCCCTATCTCTATTCGCAACGCCAGTGGCTGAAGAGCAAACTCGCCGAAAGCCGCGCACCGTGGAAGATTGTCGTGCTACATCACCCACTCTACTCTGTCAAGGGGAAGAATAACAACCTGATACAGCGCTGGATGTTCGACGACATAATACGAGAGTACGGCGTTGATATGGTGATGCAGGGTCATGAGCATGCCTACGCTAGGGTGACCGCCAAGGACGACGGAGGGCAGCAGGTTACTCCCGTCTATACGATCAGCCACTGCTCGCCGAAGAACTACAAGATCGATCCTGGCGATCGCTTTGACAAGATCGACAAACAAGGCCGATACTACCAGATCGTCAGTATCAGCGGCGACACGCTTACCATGCGGGCTTACGAGACTGAAGGACACTCACTCATCGACTCGCTGAGTATCATCAAAGATCAAAACATTAAAAAGATACAATTATGACAATTACAGTTTTTGGTTTGGGCTTCGTGGGACTGACCACAAGTCTTGGATTTGCAGAATACGGCCATACAGTCTATGGCGTGGAAATCAACCCCGAGCGTCTCGCTACCATCAAAGGCGGGAAGCTCCCCTTTCTCGAGCCCGGACTCGACGAGGCCTTGACACGCCATCTCGGCCAAAGGTTCTTCCCCATCGGCACCGATGGGTTAGCTGAAGCCGTCAAGGAGAGTGAATGTATCTATTACTGCGTAGGAACACCTTACGGAAAAGACGGACAAGCCGATCTGACCTACCTGCTTTCCGCTATCGACCAGACACTCGAAGCAATACCTGCCGACGCAGCATATAAAGTAATGGTCGTCAAGAGTACGATCCCGCCATCGACCACCTCCAGCAAGATTATCCCCTATCTGGAAGGCAAGGGTGTACAAGTGGGCCAAACGATTGGCGTGGCCAACAATCCCGAATTTCTGCGTGAGGGCCATTGCTGGGACGACTTCATCCATGCCGACCGTATCGTCTTAGGCGTTAGCGATGAGCGTACTGCACAGATTCTCCGTCAGATATATGCCACCGTGAGTGAACCCGTCTATTGCGTATCGCTCAACACTGGCGAGTTCATCAAGTACCTATCCAACACACTTCTGGCTACCCTTATCAGCTACAGCAACGAGATGAGCCTCGTGGCCGATACCATCGGAGGCATCGACGTGGCCGAGGCATTCCGCATCCTCCACATGGACAAACGCTGGAATGGTGCTACGATGGCAAGCTACGTATATCCTGGCTGTGGCTACGGAGGTTATTGTCTTCCCAAAGATACAAATGCACTCTATGCCGTAAGTCGCACGGCAGGTTTCGACGCCAAGATCCTTAAAAACGTGATAGACACAAACGATGGCATGCCTCAAGCAATAGCCCAGAAGATCGCCCGCGCTATCGGAGAAGATCGCAATCAGGCTATCGGCATCCTGGGATTGTCATTCAAGCCTGGAAGCGACGATGTCCGCGATACGCCAAGTGCAAAGATCATTCGCGGCCTCATTTCGTTAGGTTACAAGAACATTCTGGGTTACGACCCCGTTGCCATCAATGAGTTCCGTCGCTACTATGGCGATCTGCCCGTTACCTACATCGCCAGCTACGAAGAGCTGATACAAAAGTCTGATTCGCTGGTCATCACCACTGCATGGCCTGAGTTCAAGGACATACGTGAGCATACTCAGAAAACGGTTATAGATTGCAGATACATGCTGTAAAAGCTTCGTAAAAAACATAAGGCACTGGTAATCGACACGGGTACGCAGGATCCGTGTCGATTTGTTTTATCCGAATTTATATGACATAGAAATTTCTGGAAATCAGGATTCCAAAAAGGCTCGGCGTAAACCAGGAGTTTACACGGAGTAAAGTGGAGGTTTACTCGGAGTAAAGTCCCACTTTAGTCGGTGTAAAGTCTAAGCCCTCAAAACATCACGTTTTAGCGACATTTTCGCCCAAAAGAATGATTGCGAATATTTTTAACAGAATCAAACATCCATCTGAATTGCATTTAGAAGTTTAGATGTTTAGAAGTTTAGGTTTTTATAAGAAAGAATAAAAAATATAAGTTATTTATATTATCATATACCTTAAATTCTAAACTTCTAAACTTCTAAACAACTCAACTTTTACTTCGAGAGATCCCACAAAAAACCCTCGGCTATCTCAAGGATGTCGAGGGACTTCGTAGTTTTAGGTGTTTATGTTATTGATGTTCTCGCTCAATCACTCACTTGACGCTACGCGTCGAATAAGCTCACGCTCGGTAGAGCTCAAGCGAGCTTGGCTCTACACTCGCTTAATCGCTTATTTCCATGGATTCTCGAAGCCGACGGGGCCGTTCTCGAGTTTCTGGCAAACTACCTCGATCTCCTCGAAGTGCTCTTCGCCGTCCTCCCACTTCTCCTTGTAGTTGATGCAGTAGCAGCCTGTGCCCTTCAACTCCTTCATCGTCGTGCCGTCTACGGTATTGTAGTAGGTTACTGTGAAGTCGCGAGGATCGTTCGGAGCCAGCATCCACTGGAGCAGCTGGTTGTTGCCATCGTTCATGGCCTTCACGCGGATCGTCACCTTGCCACCACGGGGAATACCTGCAATCTGTCCTTCACGGTCGGTAGCCTGATCAAACTTATAGTCTATCATCAAGACTTCTCTCTTCTCAAAAT
>JAEEGG010004416.1_pt1 | contig 34063 bp, 3 predicted proteins | sample 9134161 | NCBI WGS metagenome assembly JAEEGG01 (sample SAMN16246543, study PRJNA631951) | gut metagenome | biome: gut microbiome; feature: rumen; material: CR-attached | host: Bos | place: Iran: Karaj | collected 2018-10 | reverse complement strand
CCGAGGTCTACGGCGGCGGTAACCTTGCTGCCCGTACTGCCGGCAACACCACCATCGGCTGCACCGGCGCCAGCTCCAGCGAATAGATCGGCACCGTCTACGGCGGCGCCAACCAAGCCAACATCACCGGCGACATTGTGCTCAACATCACCGGCGGCCGCATCAACAACGTCTTCGGCGGCAACAACACCAGCGGCAATATCAGCGGCACCATCACTGTTAACATCGAGAAGGATGCCAGTACTTGCGGCTGGTACGTCGGCAACGTGTATGGCGGCGGCAACCTGGCCTCATACAGCAACACGGGCAGCTACCCACAGGTGAACATCAAGAACGGCACGGTGAGCGGCGACGTGTTCGGCGGCGGCCTCGGCGCCTCCGCCAAGGTGCGCTCCAACCCCGTCGTGACCGTGGGCGACCTCGGCACAACGGCATACGTGGCCACCGTCAACGGCAACGTGTATGGCGGCGGTAGCGCGGCTATGGTGGGCGATGACGACACCAGCAACCCGTCAACCAACAACACCACGGTGCTCATCCAAAAGAGCAACACCACGGTTTCCAAGGTGTTCGGCGGCGGCATGGCGGCCGGCGTCACGGGTACCTCGGGAGTGACCATCACCGACGGCACCGTCAACACGGGCGTCTATGGCGGCTGCGATAGCCAAGGCGACGTCAAAGGCAAGGTCACCGTGAACGTCAAGGGCGGCACCCTCGGCTCGGCAGCCAACCTCGCATTCACCACACCCGTCACCGTCGATGTATATGGCGGCGGCTACGGCGCGGCAACCACTACCTCAGGCGACGTCGAGGTGAACATCGGTGAATGTACCAGCACCAACGTTCATAGCGACTATCCGATGATCTATGGTGACGTCTATGGCGGATCCGCCCTCGGTAAGGTCAATGGCAGCAATGCCAACACCACCACCGTTAATGTGCTTAACGGAAGACTATACACTTTCGCAGAATCGGCAACAACAGCCAACGGACAGACCTATTATAAATACCATGGCGGCAACGTCTATGGCGGCGGCTTGGGCGATAGGGTTGGCTTGGGTACCGGACACAGCAATGTGTTGGCCGAAGAAAACGGCAAGATCATCGTCAACATCGGCGCCTCTGGTGGTTCCAAGGCCTTGGCTCCCGATACCAACATCGGAGAAGCCATCATCGATGGCAACGTCTATGGCTGCAACAACACCAATGGCTCGCCCCAAGACGATGTCACCGTGAATATCTATAGGACCCATCGCGAAGAGACCGACATCATCACTTATACGGGGCCTTTGACTCCTACCTTCGCCCTCAACGACGTGTTCGGTGGCGGTAACCAAGCCGATTATAACCCCACGGCAACAGGCAAGAAGTCAACCGTGATGATTCATGGCTGTCATAACACCATCCAACGTGTGTTCGGCGGTAGCAACGCCGCGGCATCGGGTTCTTCCTTGATTCCGGTTGAAGTGAAGACGAACATTAATGGCGGTCGCTTCAACAACGTGTTCGGTGGCGGTAACGGTGAGGTCAGCGCTGCCAACATCTTCGGTGACGTCAAACTTGAAATCCATGGTGGTATCGTCGATGAGTTCTTCGTCGGTAGTAACCAAGAGGGTAGCATCTCGGGTTCTTCCAACGTCACCGTCGACCAGTCTTCTGGCTGCGATGAGATCACCATCACCGAGTTCTACTGCGGTGGCAAGTACGCCGATTATGTCGGAGACATCAATGTCGAGATCTCCTGTAGCCAAGGCTTGAACGTCAACTACCTCTATGGCGGCTGCAAGGAAGCCCATGTGAGGGCAGGCAACGGAGGAAGCGGCAATGTCCACCTAGTAGTGAGAGGCGGAACCTACGACTACATCTTTGGAGGTTCAAGAGGAACAACAGAAAAAGGAGCCGACATCCAAGGCAATGTCCTTCTCGAAGTATACGGCGGCACAGTCAATAACGCCATCTTCGGCGGTAGCAACGTGAAAGGCGCCATCGGCGGCACCATCACGGTCAACGTTGAGGATAAATTCCCCAATGACGATTGTGCCCTTGAAGTATCCACAGCCGATGTGTATGGCGGTGGCAACCAGGCTGACTATCCTGGAACTGCTTCTGCAGGCAGCCCGCTGTCAGGAACCATCACCCATACCCCGCCCTATAACTATCCCGCAGTGAACATTAAGAACGCCACCGTCAAGAACGTGTTCGGCGGCGGTCTGGAAGCTGAAGTCAAAGGCAATCCACAGATCCTGATCAAGAAAGGATCCAAGATCAGTGGCAACGTCTATGGCGGCGGTAACATGGGTGAAGTTATCGGCGACCCGAAAGTGATCATCAATGGCAAATTAGAATAAGAGAATAATGGCAATGAACAATATACGACCTATGAATAGGACACCAAGACATATCATCCTTACCGCACTGCTGCTGCTGATAGGCGGTGCTGTGATGGCACAAGGCGACCCACAGTATGTGATCAGGTATAATGACACCATCTCACATGATCCTTTAACGATAACCCGTCATTATCTGACTCATGGTTGGAACGGTAGCAATTATGCTTTAACGGATGCCACCACTTTTGATCCCAACACTTGTCTTTGGTATTCAGGTCCTAATGTCGAATACAACTACTATTTCATCGACAATAACGGGATTCGCCGTTATCTCTCTGCTCCATTGACTCTTTCTGGAACACTGGAAATCTCCGAGACAACGCCCGCAACCGTGATTCTGAATAAGCCAAATGAAAACTACTATTTCTATGATTGGGACGATGGTTTAGCCCGCGGTGTCCAGCTTGACATGGAGGAATGTGAAGCTCATTCGGAATACCATGGCATTCATGGTAGTGAATGTTGGAAAGTTGTTTGGGTGTCGTATGAAGGCGGATCATGGCAGATGTCATCTGTATATGGTTATGACCCAACACCTAATGCTGCGCGATTCAAGCGAGTGACGATCCATAGCTATGCCGCTCAAGTGATTCCTGCCGAAAATCCAGGTGGTGCTCCTACCATAGCCGATTTCGCCATAGCTTACGGCGACACACCTCATCAAGTGAACGGCACGGCAAGCAACTTCTCTTATACCTACACCCCCGCCTATACCTCATACACGTTCGACGGGAATACCTACTATTTTGATGCCAATGGCAATACTCTTGCAAGCGCACCCACCGCAACCACAATAACCAACGACCCTGCTACGGGATATGCTTGGACGCTTACAGGTCAAGGCGAGGATTACCTTTCTATATCTAATGCATCCATTGCCAATCCGACGATTTCATGTATCCAGGAAAACACTTCAACGAGTCACAAGATTTTTACGCTGACACTTATCGTTACCTATTCGAGTGGTGGTACCGAGGTGCGTACAGCTACCGTCACGGTGAAAACCACCTGTCAGAATCCACATCAAGATGCGGCACCGGTGGTTTCCTACGAGGATGTCACCCTGTCGTGGCTCCCCACCGCCGACAAATACAAGTTGGAATACAAAAAAACCACTGAGAATTGGAGTCAGGCTGTCTCGATTTCCGACATCACCGCTACTACCTATACCATAGGTATCAACGACTTGGAATACAAACAAAACTATGATTACCGGGTGGCTGCCTACTGCAATGGAGCTTACCTTCCTGTCGATGATGACGAGTTCATTTACCATTTTACCACGCATGCCGAACCCGATGTCATCATTCTCGGTGCCGTCTATGGCGGTGGTCGTATGGCCGACGTGACGGGCAATACCGAAGTATTAATGATCAACTGTGACAGTGTTAACGGTGTCTTTGGCGGTAATGATATTGCCGGTACCGTCAGCGGCGGATCTACCATTACCATGGGCGTCAATGAGGACGATGCTAATGCTACGGCTTACAATGGGGGCAAAGCTTCCTCCAAAGTCAGAGTTTTCGATGTGTATGGCGGAGGCAACGGCTACTATGCCTACAACGGCACTTCGATTGTTCAGGCTTCCTATGATACTGAATACGATGTGGACGATGGATCCAGCATTATGGCGATAACACCCTCACATCCTGAAGGTGAGATTGTTTGGACCAACAACACTGGTTCTACACAAAACCTTGTGTGTCCCACCATTTCTACGGCCAACATCATCATAACCAACGATAGCGTTAAGATCGACACCCTGTTTGGCGGCGCCAAGAACGCCATTTTGAACAACACGGTGAACGACGTGAACATCACCATCAATGGCGGCACCATCTACACCGTCTTTGGCGGCAACAACTACGGCGGATCGCTGGGCTATAAATCCAAAGAAATCATTACAGTAAACAACACCACACTTAGAACAGATGAAAGCGGCTATTATAACGGTCAATTGGGCCGTGACTTCGGCATTGGTTACCTTTACGGTGGCGGCAACAAAGTGCAGGGCCAACATGTTCTAATCAACATCCACGGCGGCCAGATGGATACCATCTTCGGAGGTGGCAACTCGGCCGATGTGCGTTCGGACACATTGAACGTCAACTGCAATCTTGCAAATAACTATTCCACTGCTATCTATAGTTATTCGGGAAGCAACATCGATAGCATCGATGCTGCCTATTTATGGAACGGTTACGGTGTTTATAATGTACGAACCCTTTTTGGCGGCAACAACAAGGCTACGATGAGCGGTTTGCCCGTCATCAACCTGACTTCAGGCAGTCTCGGCACTGTGTACGGTGGCGGCAACGCAGGTGATATGATGGCACACGATAGTCTTGTCGGTCCTGAAATCTCTTTCGATGCCAGCCATCATCTTGAGAACTTCAACTTTGAATATGGCACCAAAGTGGTTGTAAACAGCCCCACGATACTGATAGACTACCTCTATGGTGGATGCCAGATGAGCAATGTGGGTTATAGCACCTGGGTACGAATACTGAACGGACACGTAGGTACCGTTTATGGTGGCTGCAACATCAGTGGCGATGTGGGCAGCACCCGTTGGGATCTGTCATTAGGCATCACCGACCCGCATTACCAAGATGTTCATGGAGCCACGTATGTTGAGGCTTTGGGCGGCACAGTCCATACTGATATCTTCGCAGGCAGCAATGGCTACTATCATTGCGTGAACGGATCCGGCGAATACATCGACGGAATCAGTTATGATCCAGGTCACTCCTATGTGGGTATGACTGTCCCCACACACAATGAGACCCATGTGGTTCTCAATGGAACTGTCATTGTCAACAGAAACGTTTATGCGGGAGGCAACATGGCTCCCGTTGGCTTCACGCATACGTTAGTCGGCGACAAACCCTATCCCTCAGACGTTGGTTTGGCTTCGGTTCGTATGATTGGCGGCGAAGTGAAAGGTAATGTGTATGGCGGCGGCAATATGGCCTCCATTAACGGCAGCAACGAGGTGAGGGTGGCTGGTGGCAGCATCGGCACTGGCCCCAATGGCGGCGCACTCTATGGAGGCAATGACCGTTTGGGCAAGGCTGGCGGCATCTCCAACCGTGTATTGCCTGATACCTACAACACGGCTTCCGACAATAACACTCCGTTGATATCGGCAGAACCAAGTCAGAAAGTCAATACTTACATCGGAATCACAGGCACACCTTATATCCACACTGTTTACGGCGGTGGTAACGGCGCTTATGACTATGAACATGGCGCCTATTGCGATCCCGGAAACCTGCCCATCCAATCCAACATCTTTGTTGACATCGCCATTGATGGTGGCGACAATGGTGGATATATTGAGAATGTGTACGGCGGAGGTAATGGCGTTTATGCCAATGGCTTTATGAAGGTGTTCCTCAATGTTCAGAATTGTACTGGCGACACGCGTGACCATGTGGGAACCATCTTCGGTGGTAACAACATTGGTAACATGGATTTGATCCCCGACATCATTTTGCTCCATGGAAATGTCCATACGGTGTACGGTGGCTGCAACAAGGGCGCTTTGGTGGGCGACTCCACCTTGACGGTTAACGGCGTTTCATACGAACACATGAGTGGCTATGTGCATCTGCGCAAGGAGTATACGGTGACCAACACCACTGCTTCAGGATCGCCTACTATCACAACTCCAACCACTGCCAGTGTCACAGGTGCTGTGTATGGCGGCTGCCGCATGAATGGCGTTACCAACAACACCCTTGTACTCGTTGATGGCGGTACCCACCCTGCCAGCATGTTCGGCGGCAGCGATATCAGCGGAAACGTGAACCGTACCTCACGAGTCATCGTCAACGGTGGTACTACAGGCAGCATCTATGGAGGCGGCAATGGCAACTATTATTACGATGGCAATCGTGTTTATGACATCAACCACACGATACTGATCGACACTATAGAATCAGGCACCGTCACCGCCCCCATCAGCGCCGTATCGCTCGTCGAGATCATGAAAGGCAATGTGGGCGACACTGCTGCCAACCAAAAAGCCGACATCTATGGTGGAGGCCTTGGAGCAGGTACCCTCACCACAGGCAACGTCGATGTCATTATCGGTACCGACACAGCTACAGCAGTGGCTTACACGCCTTTGATCTATGGCGACATCTACGGTGGCTCAGCATTTGGTACCGTCAATACCAATAACACCAACACCACTCTTGTCAATGTTTTGAATGGCACCGTCATAGGCAATATCTATGGTGGTGGCTTAGGAAGAAAAGCCTCTACCGAACCACCTGTTAGTGCCATCGAAGCCAAAAACTTCGGCAAGGTGTATGTCAATATCGGTAAATCCGCAACCTACAACTGTTTCCTCGACCTGCGCGAAGCCAACGTCTTTGGCTGCAACAACGCCAATGGATCACCACAGGACGATGTCACAGTGAATGTATATCAAACAGCTCATAGCTACACCACTTATCCTGATGGTGTTATCGCAGATAATTATTCGGCCACCTATACCGGCAACAATCCTAAATATTCCATCCGCCAAGTGTTCGGCGGCGGTAATGAGGCCAACTATGCTCCAGAAAACGGATCGACCTCTTCGACAAAACTTACCACGGTGAATGTGTTCACTTGTGACAATACCATCGGTCGTTCGTTTGGAGGTGGTAATGCGGCAGCAGCCCACAAGGTAGCCTCCTACATCCATGGCGGTCGTTTCCACCAGGTGTTTGGCGGCGGCAATGGTACAACAAGCACTCCAGCCAACATCGGCAATGGAGGCGCCAGCCTTAATGTTTACAACGGCAACATCTTACAACTCTTTGGCGGCAACAACCTTAATGGCGAGATTACCGGTCCCATGCATGTCAATGTTACCAACGATAATACTTGCAATGAGAACATCGTCGAGTTCTTTGGCGGCAGTAACCAAGCCGTGATGGGTAGCATTAATCCTGTCAACCTTATCACAACCATCGACTGCGGTGTTGAACCCGTTAATATTCATACGGTGTATGGCGGTTCCAACATGGCTGCCATCACTGGCAATGTCACCCTGAATATCAAAGGTGGCGAATACACGAATGTGTTTGGCGGATCGAAGGGAGAGGGTGGAACGCCTGCCAACATTAACGGCAATGTTACCTTGAACCTTTTGGGCGGTTCCATCCAGCAAGCTTTCGGTGGCTCCAACATCAATGGCAACATCACAGGCAAAATTACCGTCAATGTGCTTGATACCGTTGCCAGTTGCGGTTTGCAGCTTGACACCGTGTATGGTAGCGGCAACCTGACGGCATATACCCCCGAACCTAGCATTGTTTCTCCCGAAGTGAATATTTTGAAGGGCACCGTCAATAAGGTGGTCTTCGGAGGAGGTAAGGGTACAACCGCTGTTGTTACCGCCAACCCCAAAGTCACTATTGGCGACAATACCCACCCTGCCTATATCACTAAGGTTTACGGCGAAGTGTTTGGCGGCGGCAATGCGGCTCCCGTGAGCGGCAACACTACGGTGATCTGCCAGGCCAACCACGCCACCGATACCATCTATAGCCTCTTCGGCGGTGGCAACGAAGCCGGCGTGAGCGGCAACGCCACGGTCACCATGAACAGCGGTGTAATCACCCAAGGCATCTACGGCGGCTGCAACACTCAAGGCACTGTCGGCGGCAACATCAATGTGGATATTTACAATGGCACTTTGGGTACGGATAGTCATCCGATGACGGAAGGCATCTATGGCGGCGGTAAAGGTAGCGACACCCATACTTCTGGCAATATCACTGTAACCATTGGCGACGGAACTACACCTGCCATCTATGCCGACGTGTACGGCGGCTCAGCCTTCGGTCAAGTTGGCGCCGCAGGTAGAACCGCCAAGGTTGACCTCAAGGCAGGAACCATCCATGGCTCTCTTTACGGTGGTGGCAAAGGTGACAACACTAATACTGCAGAGGTTACAGGCGATGCCGAGTTGGCCATTGCCGGCAACGTGACTAACGGCGTGTACGGAGGCTGTAATGTCCGTGGTATCGTGAAAGAGGATGTCACCGTAGGTGTCACTGGCGCGGCTGTCATCGGCGACCAAAGCAACACTAACCGCGGTATCATCTATGGTGGTGGCTTGGGTTTGAACACTAAGGTGAAAGGTAGTGTGGCCGTAACCATCAACAATGCTTCAGGACATAACTACGGCGATGTTTATGGCGGCTCGGCTATGGGTCTGGTCAACTGCAATGAGGCAGGCGACGGAGCCAATCCGGGATCGACTACTAACGTCACTTTGACCTCAGGCACCATACACGGCAACCTCTATGGCGGCGGCCACGGTTTGGAAAGCCACCCAGCCGATGTATATGGTAATGTAACCGTAACAGTGAATGGCGGTACGGTCGCCAATGTGTTCGGCTGTAACAACCTTTTGGGTCAGCCTAAGAACGATGTAACGGTAATCATCAACGAAACCACACCAAGCACCATGAGTGTCGATTCCGTCTTCGGCGGCGGTAACCAGGCCTACTATGAAGGCACACCACAAGTGAGAATCAGTAAGGGTACTGTCAATCATAAGGTCTTTGGCGGCGGCAACAATATTGCTAACGACAACAAGGGCGTGGGTGGTAGTGATATTTTAATGTCTGGCGGCACTGTCCTTGTCGGTATTTATGGCGGTTGTAACACTGATGGCGATGTCACAGGTGATGTCTTAGTCAGACTTACCGGCGGTACCGTTGGTGCTACTAATGCTAGAGCCAACATCCATGGTGGCGGCTACGGACAAAACACTACGGTCAAAGGCGATGTCACGGTTACTTTCGGCGATATCAATGCTGCCGATGCCGTGTATCCTATGTTATATGGTGACCTCTACGGCGGCTCGGCTCTGGGAACAGTGAACGACGAAGCCTCTGATATGACGACCGTCAATATCTATAGCGGTACCATCTTAGGTATTGGTGACAGCCCCGACAATTACGGTAACGTATTTGGCGGTGGTTTGGGTAATTCTACCACACCAGCCAGAGTCAATGGCATCATCCATGTCAATATCGGTTCAGAGAATGGTGGCCAGGCTACACTCTCTCGTTGCAGTGTGTATGGCTGTAACAACGTGAATGGATCGCCTCAATCTGATGTATATGTTGACATATATCAAACGGCACATACCGAAAAGGATGAGGTCGGCTATTATGAGATAGATAAAAAATATGCGCTCTATCAAGTGTTTGGTGGCGGTAACCGTGCCCACTATGCTCCTGAAAACGGCATTCAAGGCTCCAGCAAGAAGACCCATGTAACTATCCACGATTGTGAAAACACCGTGAACTATGTGTATGGCGGTGGTAATGCTGCCGATGCAGTAGGTGTGGTTACCATTATCCAAGGTGGACGTTTCAACGAGGTCTATGGTGGTGGTAACGGTCGTGTGACGGCAGCTAACATAGGCTTGGGTGGCATTGGTCTTAACGTAGTTGCTGGAAACGTTAGCTTCCTCTTCAGAGGCAGTAACAAAAACGGTGAAAACCATGGACCCGATTACTATCCAGCAGCAGTCTCTACCTGTCTTGGAGGCTTGTTCGTCGACTCCTACTTCTTCGGTACTAACGAAGCAGAGCTCTATTATGATTTGAACCACACAATCACTTGTGCTGAGGCAGGTAACTTCGAATACCGATACGTCTACGCAGGCAGCCGTTGGGGCATCGTGTATGGCGACGTCTCACTCACGGTGTGTGGTGGTACTATTGAGAATTTGTTTGGCGGTTGCAGAGGCTATAGCGATTACAGCGCTGATGTCAGAAGATTCCCCACTTACGCTGAGATTGCTGCTGATATAGCTGCACATTCAGATCCAAAAGACAGGAAGTATTCCCAAGAGTTATTAGATTACATGAGGTATCCCACTGGTCCAGAACCTTCTTATGTCGGTCATGGTGGTAACATCAATTTGGTTGTCAATGGCGGCACCATCGGTAGGGTGTTTGGCGGTTGCGATATTAGAGGTAATGTTGAGGGCAAGATTACAATTACGGTAAACGATGCCGAAAGCACCACCTGCCCGCTCTTTATCGGTGAGGTTTATGGCGGCAGTAACGAATGGTATTATCGACCTTTAAATGCCAGTATCAACTCGCCAGAGGTAGAAATCATCAGAGGTACCATCGGCGGTATCCACACCGACCTTCCCGTGAACAATATCAGTGGTTTCGCTCCTACGGAATACGAAGGCAATGTGTTCGGCGGCGGTAACTTTGGTAATGTCACTTCCAACCCGGTAGTCATTGTTGGTGATGGTCCTTCAGCCAAGGTCACCATCAAGGGTAATGTGTTTGGTGGAGGTAATGAAGGTGATGTAACTGGAGGCCCACGTGTGATCGTTGTTCCTATCACACACACTTTAAGCATTACACCAGCAACTGCTGACAATATTGTTAGAGTGACCAACACCGTTGGAGAAGAGATAAGCAGCGGCACTTCAGTGGGTGAAGGCATCAACCTCAACCTATTGGCCATACCGTCTACCAATTATACTTTCGATCATTGGTCAGTGACGGGTAATGGAACCATAACCAATCCGAATTCGGCATCCACTTCCTTTACCATGGGAACGGGGAATTGTACCATTGAAGCTGTTTTCAATACGGCCACTACCTATGTGTTGAACTTTAGTGTTGACCCAGCAGCAGGTGGCACCATGGTAGTCAAGGACGCCCAAGGCGATACCCTGCACAGTGGCGATCACATTGGTGAAGGTTCGGTACTTACCCTTTCGGCTACGCCCAATATCAGTTATAAGTTTAAGGAATGGCAAGTCAATGATAATCCAATTCTATATCAAGCCAATACCACTTATACCATGGCTGCAGCTACTACCACCTTAAAGGCGGTGTTTGAGGCTGTGCCTACTCATCCGTTCACCTTCTCTTCTTCTGCACATGGCACAGTGGCTGTCGAAGACATCCATGGCAATCCCGTGGCCAGCGGCGATTATATTGGCGAAGATGCGGTACTCAGCGTTACAGCTACACCTAATGCCAATTATGCTTTAGACAAATGGACGGTGTCTGGCGGTGAGATTGATAATGTTGTTGCCACCGAAATTTCCTTTATCATGGGAAAGGAAGATGCTGCTACCTTATCGGCCAGTTTCGTACCCACACATAGTATCAGTATCACCGATCCTGAGAACGGCACTATCAAAATCACCAATGCCTTAGGCTATATCGTGAACAGCGGCGCTTCCATTGGTGAAGGTGCGGTGCTTAACTTGAGGGCTAAACCCGTAGCTGGATATGCATTCAAGGAATGGCAACTCACCAGCGGAAATGGTGTGATCGCAAATCCAAATGCACCGATCACCTCCTTAATCATGGGAACGAACGACGCTGTGATCAAAGCAATTTTTGTTCGAGCCCATACCTTGACCATTACGCCACCTGAAAATGGCACCATTAAGGTCACCAACATCCTTGACCAAAGTGTAAGCAGTCCTGCTTCCATTGGCAAAGGCGCTGTGCTCAACCTTGAAGCCTCACCTTCTGAAGGCCATACCTTCGACCATTGGGAGGTTACCAGTGGCGATGGAACCATAACAGATACAACAAATGCTTCCACCACCTTTACCATGGGTGATGGAGACACCACTATAAGAGCAATTTTTAATTAACCCGAATCATAACGATATGATCATGAGCATATTTAACATAAGTCGGTACAAAAAACGAGTTAAGGCCTTTCTTGTTACAACCCTGCTGTTAGGCGCAGGCGTTGCCCAGGCACAGATAGTCATCGAAGGCAACGTGTATGGCGGCGGTAAGCTTGGCATTATTACGGACAACACCTCCGTGACCATCAACCAAGGTACGACCAAAGGCAATGTGTTTGGCGGCGGTATGGGCGCTGATACCAGCAAAGTAGCCGGTTTGGTGCAAGGCAATGCCACCATCGATATGAACAATGGTAACGTGGAAGGTAACCTTTACGGCGGTGGTGAGATGGCTTGTGTGGGTGAGGTTCAGAACGACGGCACCCTGTTGAAAGGCAAAACCACCATCAACATGAATAACGGCACCGTAGGCAAGGCTGAAGACTTTCCAAACCCATCTGTTACTGAGCTTGATGAAGACCCCGATCGTGGGCACATCTATGGTGGTGGTAAAGGTGATGGCGACAGCGAAAGCCTTAAGACTTTTTGTAACGTCAATTATGCAACGGTCAACCTTATCGGTGGTACAGTTCAGGGCTCTGTGTATGGAGGTAGCGCTTTTGGTCATGTGTTAGGCAACGACTCCGTATTCATTACGGGTACCACTGTCGGTACCAATGGTCTCACTGGCTACGACGGCAGCGTGTTTGGTGGAGGAAAGGGTAGTGGATATTTTATTGTCGAGGGTAATGATACCACTGCTTTCGCCATGTACAAGACCTGTGGCCGTGTGGCTGGTAACAACTACGTCAAGATGAATAGCGGCATCGTCAAGGCTTGCCTCTATGGCGGCGGCCGTTTGGCCCTCACTGGCGTCGATGAAGACGGCAATCCCTCTTTCAGAGACCCAGCAGATGCAACGAAATACGACTCCATCAACCACGGCTTGGCCCTTGTTGATGTGAGAGGCACATCCAAAATTGGTATTACTGATACTTATGCATTGTTGAATTGTGACTATAGCGTCGGCGATATATTCGGAGGCGGTCAAGGGGACCTTGATTATTACGATGTCCCGGAAGCAGGTTGCGTGGCTAATGCCATCGTCAACGTGGCGGGCGAAGCTACCATCTATTGCACCGTGTTCGGCGGTGGCGAGATCGGAGGCGTAGGCTATATGGACAATACGGGCAAATTCATTAAAGGCACCGGTGCTTCTCGCGACACTATCGCAGGCACGGCTACCATTGGATCGGAAGTTGAGTTCGACCATGTTTATCATCAGAATCCAGCCGAATGGACCATGTTTGACACGGTCAATAATGTGAGAAGACTCATGCATACCTGTTCAGGCAATGTGTTTGGTGGCAGCCAAGGCGACGCATCGCCAACATATCCCCATTGGGTCAGATTAGGACATTCACGCACAGCTGAAGTCGTTGTGAAAGATAACCCCACCATCAGAAGCTGTGTGTTCGGCGGTGCTGAGCAGGGTACAGTGACAGAAAACACCTATGTGAAAATCATGGGTGGCACCATTGGAACAACAGGCATATTATCAGATAGCTTGGTACGCGTGGGAAACAACTGGCAAGTCAAACCAGACCATTCAACTTATAACTACGGCAATGTTTATGGTGGCGGTTTTGGTGTCGACACTTTAAGGACGGGTTCCAATGTGAACGACTCCACTATGTTCCCCAACTTCTTAGCAGGTCGTGTGTATGGCAACACCTATGTCAACGTCTCGGCTGGCACCATCCGCGGTAATGTGTATGGTGGAGGTAACATGGCCAGTGTGGGTATTGAGAAAAGTGATGGCACCAGGGCGAAAGGCAGATGCTTTGTTACTGTCGGTGGCACCGCAACCATCGGTGATCTCGACGGCACCGGCATGAACGCCAACGTCTTCGGTGGCGGCAGGGGATTCCCTGGTGATTCACTCAAAGCTAAACCCCGTAATCCATACGCCAATGTGAATAGCACCGAAGTCACTATCGCAGGTGGATCCATTAAAGGTAGCGTGTATGGTGGCGGTGCCTACAGCCATGTGTTGGACAGCACAGATGTCATCGTTAGAGGCGGTACCATCGGCACCGACGGTTTTGGCAGATATGACGGCAGTGTGTTCGGTGGTGGTAGGGGTCATCTTGACAACTTCACCGCTGGTCGTGTGGCAGGCAACACTCAAGTCGTCATGGAAGACGGCAACGTATTGGGCAACATCTATGGCGGCGGCCTTGTCGCTCTTACCGGCGTGGACGTGGATGGCAAGTTCTCCTTTAAGGTTGGCTCAGAATATGACTCCTTGAACCACGGCTTAACCAAAGTTGAAGTCAGTGGAGGCACCATCGGCAACAACAGAAACAACGGCTATGATTTGCTGAGAAGCAATTATAAAATAGGTAATGTTTATGGCGGTGGCCGTGGTAACATTGACGAGTATAGAGAGGATGACTATGGTCGTGCAGCCAATGCTGTTGTCAAAATCACCGGCAGTCCTACCATTTATAATTGCGTTTACGGTGGTGGACAAATGGACAATATCGGTCATTGGAACAATTACGAAAGCTGGTACACAACAGGCACTGGCGCTACTCGTGTAACCATCCAAGGCAGTCCAAGCATTGGAATGGAAGCAGAGTTTATAGACAATACTTATTTACATAATCCTGGTAATTTCACGTATTTTGATACCATTCGCTTTGTAAATTATAATGCCCTACCCGAATACGATACCACCTATTTAAGAATGTTGTCGCACACCCGTACAGGTAATGTGTATGGCGGTGGCCAAGGTGATGTTAAGATTGATAAAGATGGCTACGCTGTAGGACTTGAACAAGGTCACTGCCGCGCAACCTATGTCCATATTAGTGAAACTCCCACCATCATGAGCTCTGTCTATGGTGGCTCTGAGGAAGGTGCTGTTTGGGGCGAAACCGAGGTTCACATTGCTGGAGGTACCATCGGAAGAGATGATATCATACCTGACAGTTTGAAATTTGAGAATGGCTCATGGTCAACACTCTCTAACACTGCCCCTTACAACTATGGCGATGTGTTCGGTGGTAGCTATGGTAAGGACTATTACACTCATTTGGTTGCAAACAATCATGTAACTCAACAAGCGATCGACTCCGTTAACGGTCTTGCGGGTCGTGTTTATGGTAATACGTTGGTCGATATCACAAATGGCACTATCCGAGGCAATGTCTATGGTGGCGGCGATTTAGCCAGTGTGGGACAATGGACAAAGACCCTTGAGAATCCATCAGATCCGACTTCTGCGCTCATCGACATTGTGCCTATTGCTGACCCCGTCAAAACAGAATTAAGAGGCAATGCCACGGTTAACGTTAGCGGTGGAACCATTGGTCCTTTGGATGGCACGGGTTTGAATGCATACGTGTTTGGCGGCGGTAAAGGTTTCCATATGGATCCTAATGAATTGCGCAAGACATACGCCAATGTTGACAGTACCTTTGTTACTATCAGCGGAGGTAATGTTTATGGCTCCATCTTTGGCGGCGGCAACGACAGCCATGTGCTGGGAAGCGTCTCCATCGAAGTCCAAGACGGTGCCAACATAGGTACCGACGGCCTTTCCACTTGGGATGGTAATATCTTTGGTGGCGGTCGTAACTTCCTCAATACCAACCATACCAATGGCCGTGTGAGGGGTAATATCGGTATCACCATGAATGGTGGCACCATCCAAGGCTCCATCTTCGGAGGCGGACGTCTGGCACTCTCAGGCATCAATGTGAATGGTGAATTCCCTGAATCAAATTGGGATCCTACCAAATACGGCAACGTGAACATCCAAGTCAGCGGTACCGCTTCAGGTAGTAACCCTGTGACTTACTCCACCGTCATCGGTAATAGCAATGGTCGTGAGTTGCTGACAGGCAGTGATGAGAGTGTCGGCGACATCTTCGGTAGCGGTAAGGGCGACACCAAGGCTTACGAAGACGTTCAGGCAGGATGCGTTACCAACACTGCAATCACCATCACAGGCAGTCCCCGTATCTATGGTGGTGTGTTCGGCGGCGGCGAGATGGCCAGTATCGGCTACCTCAACAGTAGCAATGGTTTCGTTAGCGGCACTGGTGAATCGACCGTTGTCGTGGGTTCCACCAATGCTTCTGAATCAAAAGACCTCATCATCGGTACTTATCTTGAATATGATACGATATACATGAAGCATGATCCTGGTGATTGGACTATTTATGATAGTATTGGCGATGCCATACGTGTGGTACACACCTGTGCCGGCAACGTCTACGGCGGTTGCCAAGGTGATGTGGATCCTGAGTCACCTAACTGGATTCTCATGGCACATTCTAGAACAGCTTCGGTCACCATCAACAGTGGCAATATCTTGAGTTCTGTGTTCGGTGGTCCTGAGCAGGGCACCATGACGGGCAATGCCTCGGTCACTATCAACGGCGGTGTCATTGGCCAGACGGATTTGGTGGCTTCCGATAGCACGCACTATAGCTTTGGTAGCGTATATGGCGGTGGCTACGGTAGTGATAAATTGAATAAGCATTGGAATGCTATGTGTACCGTTGCAGGTTCGGATACCACTTTCGTGATAGCTGCCGATATCGCCGGCCGTGTGTATGGCAACACTATTGTTGAAATCAACGGTGGTACCATTCGTGAGCACGTGTTCGGCGGCGGCGAGATGGCCAGCGTTACGGGCAACTGCGAAGTCACCGTCAACAACGTGTCGATGGTCGGCCCACTTGACAGGCTCGACACGGATAGCCTTAACATGGTGGGTGACGTTTATGCGGCAGGCAAGGGTATTCCTTCCGATCTCTATAAGAAATACTGTAACGTCAACAATGCCACGGTCACCATCGGCGACGGAGTCTCAGGTCATGTTGCCAACATCGCGGGCGATGTGTACGGCGGCGGTGCCGACTGCCATGTGTTGGGTAACACCAACGTGTATATTCATGCAGGCGCCAATATCGGCACCTACGGCTTCACCAACTACGACGGCAATGTGTTCGGCGGTGGACGAGGCAGTGGCGAAGGCGAAGACGATACTTTCGCCATCAACAAAACCTGCGGTCGTGTGGACGGCAATACCAACATCACCATGGATGGCGGCACCATCAAATGCTCGATCTTCGGCGGCGGCCGTCTGGCACTCACCGGTGTGGATGAGGACGGCAAATACAACAACTCCACCAGCAAGGGCAAGGCTACTATCAATGTTAGTGGTGGTAACGTCGGTACTGAGGATGGCCCGGGATTGCTGGCTTGCGACTTTAGTGTGGGCGACATCTTCGGTAGCGGCAAGGGCGACATCATCAACTACAACGACGTTGACGCAGGTTGCGTCACCAACACCGAAATCAATATCACAGGCACCCCGATCATCAAAGGATCCGTCTTTGGCGGCGGTGAAATGGCTGGCATCGGCTATCGCTACAATGGCGCTTTCATTGACGGTACCGGCGAAGCTAAGATTAAGATTGGTGAAGGCGCTAGTGACAATCCCGTCATTGGCACTGAGGCTGAATTTATGTATACTCAAGCGGACAATCCAGGCGAATGGACCATCTATGATGATGTCACAGGAAAGATCCTTCACACTTGCACGGGCAATGTTTTTGGCGGCAGCCAGGGCGACGTTGATACTACCGCAACGGCATGGGTCTCCATGGCCAGTTCCAGAACGGCTACGGTCACCATCAACAGAGGCACCATCAGAGGCAAGGTATATGGTGGCAGTGAACAGGGTACCGTGGTAGGCAACACCCTTGTCACCGTCAACGGCGGCACGATCGGCACCCTTATCAACCAAGGTTCAGGGGCGATAACTCCCTATTACCTTGGCGAGGTCTATGGCGCTGGCTATGGTAGTGATGATGACAGTGAAAACAACAGCATGGCCGTCAACGACTCTACTGCTGCTAGAACGGCATTAGGTCTGCCTTGGACACCCGCTGTGATGGCTGGTCGTGTTTATGGTAAATCGCAAGTCGATTTCAAAGGCGGCTATGTTAAAGGCAGCGTGTATGGCGGCGGTGAGCGAGCCTACATCGGTTACGAGTCCACCAGCAAATCTGCCGCTACTGGTAAGTCAGAGGCCAACGTCGACTTCACCTATTCAGCCAATACTAATGAGATTGTGGGCAATGTGTTTGGCGCTAACAACGTTACTGGTTCGCCTTTCGAAAACGCCAAGGCCACAGTCATCAAAGGTACCGTCCATAATGTGTTCGGCGGCGGTAATGTAGCCGACTGTTTGGGCACTGCTGATGTCATCATTAACGGTGGCATCACCGACACCGTCTTTGGCGGCGGCAATCTGGCTGCAACCCATGGATCAACAGTGGCAATGAACAACGGCTCCGTGCTCAAGGGTGTGTATGGCGGTTGCAATGCAAACGATTCCGTTAAAGGTAACATCAACGTCATTATTTTGGGCGGCACCATCGGCACCAGCAGCGATCTCGCCAATGTCCATGGCGGCGGCTACGGTCAAAACACTGGCTCCAAAGGCAATGTCACCGTTACCTTTGGCGATGATAGTGGCACCAACCCCACCGCAAGCACCAATCCAACCCTTTATGGTAATGTGTATGGTGGCTCTGCTTTCGGTACTGTCAACGATGAAGGTACAGACAAGACCACTGTCAACATTCGCAACGGCGCCCTCCGTTATCTGGTTTCCGGCACCGATACTATTGGTGGTAGCGTGTATGGCGGCGGCTTGGGTCTATCAGGTCCAGCAAACATCGACAAAGGCAAGGTTTACGGCGCCGTCACCGTCAACGTCGGTGATTCCATCCACCAAGCAGGCGTTGAAGTCGCTGACACCACGATATGCTTTGGTTACGCCACCATCGGCAGAAACGTTTACGGCTGTAACGACTCCGGCGGTTCACCTCAAGAGGATGTCACCGTGAACATCTTTGGAACGGCACATACTTCCGGTGCAGAAGGCGACAGCGTCACTGGCACTAAATTTGCTATCGCCAACGTGTTTGGTGGCGGTAACTACGCCGACTACGATCCAAAAGACGGTGGAGGTACTTCTGTGATGAAAACGGCTAGAGTAAATATTTTTGGTTGCGACAACACCGTTCGTCGTGTGTTCGGTGGTGGTGACGCTTCGGCATCGCCTCATGTGAGAACGGATATCCAAGGTGGTCGTTTCGCCCAGGTATTCGGCGGTGGTAACGGTGAGCGTGGCTCGGAATATGCTGCTAACATCAAGGGTAATGTTTATCTCGGTATCCACGGCGGTCAAGTCGGCATGTCCTTCGGAGGAAGTAACCAAAATGGTTTGATCTCAGGAACCACGACCATCGTCCTTGACAATAATGGTCCTTGCGGTGAGACTGATATTGATGAGTACTTCTGCGGTGGCAACTATGTGGATGTGGTTGGTGATGTGGATGCTACCATTACCTGTTCTCAAGGTATGCATGTGAAGCGTCTATACGGTGGCTGCAACCAAGCGCATATCAAGAAGAAACTGGATGGAACAGGAGGCAATGTCAACCTGACCGTGTTGGGTGGTGAATATGAATGTGTGTTCGGAGGCTCGAAGGGACGTCCCGTTGGCCACCCTGAAGGCGTGTTTGATGCCTATATTGAAGGCGATGTCAACCTTACCATTAAGGGCGGAACCATCGATACCGTGTTTGGCGGTAGCAATATCAAGGGTAATGTTTATGGTAAGATCATCGTCAATATCGACGATGCTAGAAGCACAGATTGTCCTCTTGAAATCCACAATGTGTATGGTGGTGGACACGACGCTCCTTATACACCTACTACCTCGGGTTGCTATCCAGAAGTGAATGTGCTGAACGGCACCATTTCGAAATCAAGTGGCTTGGGTGGTAACGTGTTCGGCGGTGGTTTTGGTAGCGATGCTGTCGTCAACAACACCTCAACCTACGGCCCGAAGGTTACCATTGGCGGTAGAAATAGTGTTGATGAAGCAACCGTTGAAGGTAACGTTTACGGTGGCGGTCATGGCGCCGATGTGGTTGGAAATCCGCATGTTATCCTCGACGGAGCTTCGAAAGTGAATGTCGAAGGCGATGTGTTCGGAGGCGGAAAAGAAGCTATAGTAACAGGAAACGCAAAAGTTGAAGTGAAATAAAGAAAATAGTTGTAATTTTGCAGGTTTAATATGGAACCCAGACATATGAAACTAAAAACCCAAAAAGTGAAGTGGAAAGGACTCTTGTTAGCCACAGTGCTGCTACTGATAGGCAGTGGTGTGGCTCAAGCCCAAGTAAAGGTTGGTGGTAATATCTACGGCGGCGGAGAGAAGGCCAACGTCGTGGGTAACGACACCGTTCGTATCCATGGCGTGCATAACGATACCATCTTAGGCAACGTCTATGGTGGTGGTTTGGAGGGACAGGTATCGGGCAATGCCATCGTGGAGATGAGCAGCGGTGTCGTTGGTACTCCGGGCCAGCCAACTGGAACAATGAACAATGGCGTTGCGGTTTGTCCAGTAGCCAATGGCGGACGTGTGTTCGGTGGCGGCAAAGGATCAACCACCGACCATGAACATGGTTTGGTGGAAGGCAATACCTTCGTTACCATCTCAGGTACCGCTAAGGTGCTCATGAACGTGTACGGCGGCGGTGAGATGGCCTCGGTAGGTAGCGGCAACCTTAACGACAAAAATAGTGGCGTGGCCACAGTCACCATCGAAGGCGGTGAAGTTGGTCCCTTGGATGGCAGTGCCCACAATGGCTATGTGTTCGGAGGCGGTAAAGGCTTGAACGACAGCAACGACGCCTATTGGAATTTCGCCAATGTCGACAGCTCTTCAGTGGTTATGACAGCGGGAACAGTCTGGGGTTCCCTCTTCGGCGGCAGTGAAGACGGCCACGTCATCGGCGACGCCACCCTCACCTATAGCGGCGGCACACTCGGCACCAATGGTAAGACCAGCTGGGATGGTAATATCTTCGGTGGTGGCCGTAACTACGAAGCAGGTAACAATACTTCTGGTAGAGTTGGTGGTAATGTCCACGTATTTGTAAGGGGAACAGCCGCGGTGAAAGGCAACGTGTTCGGCGGCGGCCGTTTGGCATCTGTTGGTATCAAGAGAACGAGTGCCGAGAACCCTGCCATCGTGATGCAAGATGGCGATGACCATGGTAACATCTATGTGAATATCCTTGGTGGCACCATCGGCTTGGCCAACCTTGACACGATCACCAGTGGTTCGGTCGCTGGCGGTTGTATGGGCGACACCATTCCTACACCTGGCAATACTAACCAATCGGTTCTGGCACATGCCAAGAACACTTATGTGAATATTCTCGGTGGCCACGTCTTGGCTAACGTATACGGCGGCTCAGCCTATGGTACCGTGGACGAGGACGCCCACGTCGAGATAAAAGGCGGCGAGATCGGTGTGTACACTGTTAACGGCAGCGACACCATCCGTACAGCCGGTAACGTGTTTGGTAGCGGTAGAGGCTATGCGCCTGAAACCGCCACTAACTCTGGTGGTTTTGCCTATTATGCCAATTACGGCGTTGTGTTGAAAGACACTTATGTCTATGTTCACGATTCCATCAAGGAAAGCTCAACCATATCCAGTCCCTTCATTCACGGCATCGTGTATGGTGGTGGTGAAGTGGCTTCTGTGGGTACTTATTACGCTACGCTCGAGGCTGGCGGTACCACCCATGTCAAAGTCACAGGCGGCAGAATCGGTCCCCTGGACGGCACTGGCTTGAACGCCTATGTATTTGGCGGTAGCCAAGGTATTAGTGGTGACCATGAAGAAAAGTATAAATACCATGCCACAGTGGGTAGCACTGACATTGAGATTGGCGAGAATGCTATGATTGACGCCTCCGTGTTGGGCGGTGGCGCGGAAGGCCATGTGTGGAATGATGTCAATATCCTGATCAAAGGTGGTACCATCGGTGTCGACGGCGTCTCTTTGGGCGCTGGACATGTGTACGGCGGTGGCGGTAATATGTCTGAATCCAACCAGAGTGCCGGACGTGTAGGAGGCAATACCCATATTACCATGACAGCAGGTACCATTAAAGGCGGTATCTATGGTGGCGGTTATGCTGGTCTTGTCGGCGTTAATGGTAACGGCGAAATGTATACGACAGACCTCTCCAATCATGGCAACACCTTGATCGAGATTAGCAATGGCATTGTCGGTGTCGACAATGGCAAAGGCAATGTGTTTGGTGGAGGTAAAGGTTCTGAAACAAACTATTTGTTTGGCAATACCGCCAACACTGACGTGAGAATCTCTGGCACTGCAGTCATCAAAGGTAATGTGTATGGCGGCGGTGAGATGGCCTCAGTGGGTCATTATACAAGTTCAACTCTTGTTGAAGGTACTGGCGTCGCTAAAGTCACCGTTAGTGGCGGTACCGTAGGTGCGGAAATAACTGGACCGGAGTTAGTTTTATCAGGTAGCGTATTTGGTGGCGGTCTTGGTAAGCCAACAAAAGCGCCGAACGACTATGCGAACTTCGGTAATGTCGACAGCACAAGAGTGGTTGTCAGCGGTGGATATATCGTCAACTCCGTTTATGGCGGTGCTGAAAACGGCCACGTGTTTGGTAATACCGACGTGCTCGTCAAAGGTGGTACCATTGGTAAGAAACTCACTTTGGCGGAACGCCAAGCAGATAAGAGCAATCAGGTCGTGCGAATCCATACCGGTAACGTGTATGGCGGCGGTAGCGGTGCTACAGCTATTGACTCTTTGAATTTTGGTAGTACCGGATACAAATACCCCGTCTATAGCCCCACGGCGGGTCGTGTGTATGGCAATACCAACGTCGTCGTTAAGGCAGGTACAGTGCGTCACGCCGTGTATGGTGGCGGCAACATGTCCACCATAGGTACTTGCGATGTTAACGAAACTACCGGTTTAGCTACTTATACCTCAGGTGGTTTGGCTACCGTAACCATCGACAGTGTCGCCCTCATCGGTCCGAAGAGGGGAGACTTGGTGGATGGTTTCTCTGAATCAGAAATCGATGCCAACTTCAAGTGGCTTGGTGCTAACGAAGGCTATGTGTTTGGTTCAAGCCGTGGTTTGTCAGGAGGCAAGCTGAAGCATCTTGCCTTCGCTGACAGCACCATTGTTACCATCGACGGAAACGCTCAAGTGATCAGTAATGTGTTTGGTGGTGGTGAGAACGGTCATGTCCAAACCGGTACCAACGTTATCGTGAAGGGTGGTATCATCGGCGGCATGCCGTTGCATGGCGACACTTCCGCTGCAATAACAGCTTATACGGATACTCTCAAGAAAAGTGAATACTTTGACATCACTGTCCATCTCGCCAAGAACGAAGGTGAAATCACCGAAGATATCTATGGCTCTGGAGATATTGTGTATCGTGGTAACGTGTTCGGCGGCGGCAAAGGTACCGACTCCATCATTTGGCAAAGCCCATTTAAGCTCTGTTACACCTCTGGTCGTGTGTATGGCAATACCCATGTCACAGTCAACGATTCTGCCTTGATCTACAACAAAGTTTATGGCGGTGGTGCTATTGCTTCGGTAGGAACATTCCAAACAAACAACGATTCTGTCATAGCTATTGTTGGAAACACAGGTCATGCCTACGTCACCGTCAGTGGCGGTCAAATTGGTATTGACGGCAAGAACAATGGCGATGTGTATGGCGGTGGTCATGGCTTGCCTGGCAGATCGAAAAAAGAGGGTGAAGTCCTTACTTCCTTAACCCAACCTCTTACTCAGGTTCTCCATGAAGCTTATGTGGGACACACCCATGTGGTGATCAGCGATGCTGCCAACATCAAGAGTAACGTATATGGCGGTGCGGCTAATGGTCACGTGCAAGGCGATGCCCATGTGACGGTGGATGGCGGTACCATCGGTATCGCTGGACAAGGTGGCTGGCACAGCAACATCTATGGTGGTGGTGGCGGTGCACGCGGTTATACTGACAGCAACGGCAAGACTCACTTGAGCATTTCGGCAGGCCGTGTGTTCGGCGACACTTACGTCACCATCAACGATGGCCATATTTACCATGGTGTTTATGGTGGCGGAGCCATTGCCTCTGTGGGTACCTACATCCTTGGAGGTGAGAATCCATCAATCTACAACGGTAATTCCTACGTCAACGTGTACGGTGGCACTATCGGCACTGACGGTAACCATAACGGTGATGTGTATGGCTCCGGACGCGGTGTAGCTTGTGCTCCAAATGAATACCCCGATAGTCTGTCCTATTTGGTTTACACCAATATTAACATTGGTAAGGACGGCACTGTTGGTCCAATCGTGAAAGGCTCCGTGTACGGTTCCGGCGAAAATGGCCACGTGTTCAAGAATACAGTGGTCAATGTATATAGCGGTACTGTTGAACAAAACGTGTTCGGTGCAGGTAGTGGTAGTGACACCTATATGGATCACGGTGTTGCAAAATATAACCCCATTGGTGGTATCGTACAAGGCAACACCTTTGTCAACATCCGTGGCGGTTATGTCAACAAGAGCGTGTATGGCGGCGGTGAAATGGCCTCTGTAGGCACCCTTAACTACACAGGATCTGAAACCGTAGGTACTGGTCATACCCAGGTCACCATCAGTGGCGGTCGGGTTGGTCTTGAGTCTGTAACCCAAGAGGCAGGCCAAGAAGGCTATGTGTTTGGTGGCAGTCTCGGCCATGTGGCAGCTGATTCCCTCGGTTGTGTCGCAAGTACCGAAGTCATTGTCAACAATGATGGTTATCTCACCAACTCTCTCTTTGGTGGTGGCAAGAACAGCCGTGTGTTGCACGATGCTGTGGTGAACATTAGCGGTGGCACTGTGGGTAGAGCACTCACTTTGGCAGAACGTAAAGTCGAAGCTAACGTTAGAAAGGTTTACACAGGTAATGTGTACGGCGGCGGTAGCGGTAACAGTAGGGATGCTTTAGGCAACTACAACGCTTCGGCAGGTGTCGTTGCGGGCAACACTGAGGTCACTATCAGCGGCGGTACTGTGCGCCATAATGTTTACGGCGGCGGCGCTTTGGCTACGGTGGGTACCTGGAGTACCGATGAATCAGGTGCTTGGACAGTAGGAGACGGCACGGGTGTAGCTAAAGTTACCATCAATGGCAATGCCCTCATCGGTCCTAAGTTGGAAGACTTGCTCTCCGAAAACCAGGCTGAGATCGACTCAAACTTCAAGTACCTCGGCGTCAACGAAGGCCATGTGTTTGGTTCAAGCCGTGGTTGGGTTGATCAGGAGTGTGACAATATGGCTTTCACTGACAGCACCCATGTTACCATTAGCGGCAATGCTCAGGTAGTTAGCGGCGTATTTGGTGGTGGTGCCAACGGCCATGTGTTGCATGGCACCAATGTTTGCATTGCAGGCGGTACCATCGGAGGTTTGCCTTTGCATGAGGGCACTAAGAACCTTAAAGATTTAGTCCCATCAACAAGCCCTTATTACCATGCCACTCATTTTGTAAACCTCAAGCCAGAAGATAGTGAGATTGCTGAAGACGCGACTTACGGCACAGGAGTGCGGCGCATCGCACGTGGTAGTGTGTTTGGTGGAGGTCGTGGATATGATACCATTACCGGCTCTGGTAGATATAACCCTGTTGCCGGACGTGTGTATGGCAACACCAGAGTTACCGTTACCGATGGTAATATTTACAACAAAGTGTATGGTGGAGGTACTCTAGCTTCGGTAGGTGTATATAACTACGACGCTACAGTGACTGATAGTATCGTCAGCAACACAAGAGGCGGTAAGGCTGAAGTCTTCATTGAAGGCGGTACCATCGGTACCAATGGTTTGAACAACGGTGATGTGTATGGTGGTGGCTTAGGTATCGCTGCTAAGGACAGAACCCAGCCCACTTATTTGGCATACGTCAACAAGACCGATGTCCAAATTAGCAATGGAGCAACGATTAAGAACAGCGTGTATGGCGGTCCTGCTTGCGGTCACGTGTTAGGTAACACCAAGGTAACCGTCAGCGGTGGCACCATTGGTATTCAAGGAAATGGTGGTTGGCACAGCAATGTATATGGCGGTGGCGGTGGCGCTGAGCGCTATAAGATTGCAGGTAAGCCTGACCATCTGAGCATCTCGGCTGGACGTGTGTTTGGTAATACAGAAGTAAACATTGAAGGCGGCACTATTTATCATAACGTTTATGGTGGCGGTGCTATTGCCTCAGTAGGTAAATATGACCTTAGTGGTTCTGTTCCCACATACATAAGTGACGGCTACACCACTGTGAACATCACCAGTGGAACCATTGGTTATGACGGCAATGAGAACGGTATGGTATTCGGCTCCGCACGCGGTCAGATCGACGCTGCTGGTACTTTCCTCGACAGCTTGTCGTATGTGGCCTACAGTGTAGTCAACATCGGTTCTGGCACTGTCAATCCTTCTACTGGCGAAGCTTCTAGCCTTGCAGGTGATGCCGTCATCAAAGGCTCAGTATACGGTTCTGGTGAAAACGGCCACACTTACTTGGAATCCAAAGTCAACGTGTTTAGCGGCACCATCGGTTGCACTGCTTCCGAATATGCTAGCATGAGCGCTTACGACAAAGAGCATCTCTTCCCCTTACGTGGCAACGTTTACGGTGCTGGTTGCGGTACTGACACCGATGTTCACGGCGATTACAACCCTCAAGCAGGTGTCACCCAAGGCAACACCTTTGTCAACATCTATGGCGGTAATATCAGCCACAATGTATATGGTGGTGGCGCCATGGCTAGGGTAGGTATCATCCAAAACACAAATAAAGCGACGGTGGAACTCCGTGGTGGCAACATAGGTCTTGAAGCGGCATCTACCACCAGCGGATTTATCTATGGTTCTTCTCGTGGTACAAACTCAAACTTCGATGCTGAATTGGCCTATTGTGCCAACACCGAAGTCAATATCCGTAATGGTTCCTACTTTACGGTGTATGGCGGTGGTGAGAACGGTCAGGTAAAATACAATACCAAGGTTAACGTTCATAACGGCGAGGTTCAACATACCATTTATGGTGGTGGACAGGGAGTGTTTGGTGATGACGGGCATACTTGGGATACCGTCCCGGGACGTATCATGGGTAATACCGAAGTCAACCTTATCGCAGGTACGGTCAACAATATTTACGGCGGTAGTCGTAGTTCCAACATCTGGGGTAACGTTGAAGTAAACGTCGGTACCGTAACACAGGCTGTTGATCCTGGTGACTTGCCCACTTATGAAGGCAACACTACCATCAATGGCAACATTTACGGTGCCAACAACAAAAATGGTGCACCATTTGGCGATATTGACGTCAACATTTATGGGACCGCTCATGTGACTGAGCAACCGAATGCTGACACCGTACCTAACACACCTACTGGCGGTTGGACCCCCGAGGCACTCATCGCCAATGCAGCCATCCAGAAATATGCCATTGACACCGTGTTTGGCGGTGGTAACCACGCCAACTATGCCCACTACGAACTCGGTAGGGGTAGCAGCGGTGGTAGCCAGACCACAGTGCATGTATATGGCTGTCAAAACACCATTTGTGAGTTGTATGGCGGTTCCAATGCATCGGATATCGGTAGCCCAACGGTTACCAACCGTAACGATGCCAATGTCATCGTCGACGGTGGTCGTATCCACCGTGTGTTTGGTGGTGGTAATGGTTCTGTAGACCCTGCCAACATTTGGGGTTGGGCCAATACCACTATCAATGCTGGTATCATCGACACCGTGTTTGGCGGTAGTAATATGAACGGCAGTATCCTTAACACCAATTTGGTCTTCACTCATGAAGGCACTTGCCCTGAATACATCCTCGACATCTATGGCGGTAGTAACGAAGCTCCCATTGTTGGTGATGTGACTACTACCTTGGCTTGCGGTGAAGGTAATTATTACGAATTCTACGGTGGTGCCAGAAATGCTAACATTTATGGCAATGTCACCCTCAACGTGGAAGGTGGTGAAGTTGAGAACCTCTTTGGCGGGTCATGCGGTACGGTTGATAAACCTGCTAATATTAGCAAAGTGACAGAAGCCATCCATGCGCAATATCCTGTTTATCCAGTTAATTACGGCGGTAATGTCACCCTTAACCTCTATGGTGGTAAGCATACCAATGTGTTTGGTGGCAGCAATGTCAATGGTAACATCGAAGGTGTGATCACGGTGAACGTGATAGATAAAGAGACTACAAATTGTGAGTTGGACATTACCAACCTTTATGGTGGCAGCAAACAAACGGCCATTACTTCCACAACCGTTGACACTGTTAGCCCCGTGGTCAACGTGATTCACATCGCACAAGAACCAGGTATCAGGGGTAATGTGTTCGGTGGCTCTTTGGGTGACACAGCAACCGTCACTTCCAACCCGCAGGTCAACATCGGATATGAAGCTGCTTCCATGGCAGCCTTCATTCCTAAAGACAAAGACAACAATCCGCTTTATATCGTACCTACCAACCCCCACGCCTTAGTGAGTGGTGATGTGTATGGCGGTGGTTCACTTGCCATAGTGCACGGCAATACTGAAGTGAATATGTTGCACGACGATGCCGTGGTTGAAGGCAATATCTTTGGTGCCGGCATGGGTATCGATAAGGATGCCGATACCGCCAAAGTGATCGGTAGTTCTAGCGTGAACATAGCTACTGGTTGGGCAAAACGCAGCATCTTCGGCGGTGGAAATAAGGCATCGGTTGATGGCGACACCTACGTGGTTGTTAGCGGCGGCACCATTGGTAAAAAGCTTACCCTTAGACAACGTTATGTGGACGACCGTAGCCTTCACAATAAAGTTGATGACGGTGACGTGTATGGCGGCGGCGAAGGCGTTAGTAGCAATGTTGGAGACTATAAGAAGTTGGGTCGTGTGTATGGCAATACCAATGTGACTGTGAATGGCAATGCCGTGGTGCGCCACAATGTGTATGGCGGCGGTCGTATGGCTTCGGTGGGCACCTTCACTATGAATGATGCAGGTACCATCACTAACTGGACTGATGGTACGGGTACGGCCACGGTTACTATTGGTGGCAACGCACTCATTGGTCCTAAGAAGGCAGACCTTACAGAAAACATCTCAGCAGATGAGTTGGCAGATGCAGCCCTTGTTGTAGGAGTGTCATCCTTGACCGTACCTGAGTATATAGATGCGGCCTTCAAATACCTCGGCGGTAACGAAGGTGTCATCTATGGTTCCGGCCGTGGTAAACCAGAGCCGAGCTTCAACTGGGCAGCCTACGTCAAAGAGACTTCAGTGAGCATCGAAGACAACGCCCAGGTGGTTGGTGGCGTGTTCGGCGGTGGTGAAAACGGCCGTGTGTATCAGAATACTGAAGTTACCATCGGCTCGGGAACTGGAACTGATGAGTTTGTCATTGGTGGCCTGCCCTTGCATGGTACATCATACGCCCTTTCGCAAGTGCCAACGACAAATGAGTACTATGATGCAAGCCTCACCATCCACCTGTCGGAAGCCGACAGCGAGATCGCAGAAGACGAGTTCGGTGTTGGCCGTCGTGTTATGCGTGGACAAGTGTTTGGTGGCGGTCGTGGTACTGACACCTATCCCAATCCATACAATTCTTCCGCTCCTGCATTGTACAATCCCATTGGCGGCAGTGTGTTTGGCAACACCTTAACAACCATCAAGGGTGGTAAGATTTACAATAATGTGTATGGCGGTGGTACCATCGCTTCGGTGGGTACATTCACATACTCACCCTCAGTGACTGATAGTATTGTCGGTTATGCCGCTGGTACTGGTAAGACTGAGATCGTTATCAATGGCGGCCAGATTGGTACGGACGGCAACAACAACGGCGATGTGTATGGCGGTGGTTTAGGTTCGACGGTTCCTCCTGGAACGCAGCTTACCAAACTGGCCTATGTGGGTGAGACCGATGTGAAGATCAACGCTGGCGCTAACATCAAGAGCAATGTATATGGCGGCGCAGCCTCCGGTCACGTGCAAGGCGATGCTCATGTCACCGTCAACGGCGGCACCATCGGTATCGAAGGTCATGGCAAATGGCATAGCAATGTGTATGGTGGCGGTGCCGGTAACAACCGCTATAACGTAACGGGCAAACCAAAGCGTTTGAGTATCTCGGCAGGCCGTGTGTTCGGCGACACTTATGTCACCATCAACAATGGTACCATCTATCATAATGTTTATGGTGGTGGTGCTGTTGCTTCCATTGGTACTTATGACCTTCGCCCAGGACACGTCCCATACGCTGGTTACACTACAGGTCATGGCAAGGCCACAGTCAACATCAAGGGTGGCACCATCGGTTATGATGGCGATGAAAACGGCATGGTGTTCGGCTCAGGCCGTGGTAATATCGATAGTATTGGAGCCTTCGTTGATAGTTTGTCGTTTGCAGCCTACACTGAGGTCAATATCGGTGAAGTTGGTACGGCTGGTCCTACCATCAAGGGCTCCGTGTATGGCGCTGGTGAAAACGGCCACGTTTATATGCAAGCTATAGTCAACGTTAACAGCGGTACCATCGGTTGCACAGCTTCCGAGTACGCTGCCATGAGCGCTGAGGACAAAGAAAAGAAGTTCCCATTCCGTGGTAATGTTTACGGCGGTGGTTGCGGTACCGACATGTTCGACACTGACGGCGACCACAAGGGTGACACTTATAATCCATTAGCCGGTATCGTGTATGGCGAAACCCAGGTAAACATCAGTGGAGGTTACATCAGCCGTAATGTGTATGGTGGTGGTGCTATGTCTTCGGTAGGTTATGTCGGTTATGATGCAGCAACAGAGCACCACCTAGGTGACACGCTGAGTTGGCCTGTAGAACTGGATATCAGCATGGGTGGCAAGACTGAGGTCAATATCTATGGTGGTCACATTGGCACTGCAGCCTTGGCTGATGTGGCTTTGGCTGGCAACGTGTTCGGTGCAGCTCGCGGTGACGTGGGTGAGCGTTACAAGATGGCTAAACTGGCCAACGTCAAGGAGGCTTATGTCACAGTAAACTTCGATACTCCAGATAATAACACCTTTGACAATAACACTGCCAATGTGATCATCGGCTCAGTATTCGGTGGCGGCGAGAGTGGCCACGTTTATGACACCGCCAGTGTCACTGTCTCAGGTGGCCTTGTCGTAGGTTCGGTGTTCGGTGCTGGTGATGGTTCTGCCAAATACGAGGATGTACTTTTGGATCCCATTACGGATCAGCCCTATTCCACCATGGTTCGTGACATTATTGCTGGTAAGGTGTTAGGTAACACGAGCGTTACCGTCAACAACGGCAAGATTTTGCACAATGTGTACGGCGGTGGTAACATGGCTTCGGTGGGTAAAGGCAACTATGTTCTCTATGGCGAAGACGGCCCCAACGGTACTAATACCGATGTCACCAATACGCTGAATAGCGGTCGTACCCATGTCAGGATCAACGGCGGCGTCATCGGTACCGACGGTATCGAGAACGGCCACGTATTTGGTTCTTCGAGAGGTGTGGTTCACGCTAGCATCAGAAAAGAAAAACGTTACCTCTACAACCGTGACTATTTCTTGGGCTATGTCAACCAAGCCTACGTCACCATCGGTAATAATGTAGTGGCTACGCCTAACGGCGATAGCCCACGTATCTATGGTTCTGTGTTTGGTAGCGGACAAGACGGTCATGTGCGTCTGAGTACCGAAGTGGTTGTCAACGACGCAGAAATCGGCGTACAGTACTCAGGCGACGGCAGCGACATCGCTTCCGACACTTGGAAGTACCGTGGTAACGTGTACGGCGCCGGTAGGGGTATCGATATGTACGATTCCAACGGCGACAATATCCCCGACAGCTACTGCAGCTCGGCCGGTTCAGTTACTCGCAACACCCATGTCATCGTCAACGGCGGTCTCATCCACCGCGACGTATACGGTGGTGGCTCCTTGGGTACCGTCGGCCCGCCTCCGACAAATCCGCTCTATCTGGATAACGACCCGTCACTCACGACGGTCGACATCATCGGCGGCACCATTGGTGACCCTGCAGGCATCGCCAAAAACTACGGCGGTAACGTATACGGCTCCTCACGCGGTGAAGCCATCACGGCTCTCGACAACTTCGCTAACGTTAGGGAAGCGCGGGTGAATATCGGCGCCAAGAGCAGCGGCGGCGTACTTTCGGGTACCGCCAAAATTAACGGTTCGGTTTACGGTTCCGGCGAGAACGGCCATGTGAACACCAACGCCACCGTCAACATTTACGGCGGTGCTGTCGGTGACACTACCAATGCCTCGGCCATCATTAACGAGTATTGTGGTAACGTGTACGGTGCTGGTAGCGGTACCGACACCATCGTGGGCGGCCAATACAACCCCAAGGCTGGTATCGTCTATGGTAACACCACCATCAATATTGAAGGCGGTGGAGTGATGCGTAACGTGTACGGCGGCGGTGAGATGGCCTCTGTAGGTACCATCAAGACCACTACCAAGCACGAAGAATCTGGCACGTATGCACACCCCTTCTACCTTAGCTGGCCTTACGAGTTGGTCTATGATTCTATCACCATCTATCCCGCAGGCACCCGCATCCTCACTGGTAAGACCACGGTCAACGTTACCGGCGGCCGTATCGGTATCACCGGTAAGGACGGTCCTACTGAGGAAACGGAAAAGGACAATGGCGACATCTATGGTGGCAGTAAGGGTATGGCTTTCGAGCCTTACACGGAGAACCTCCTTTCCAACGTCAGGGAGACTGAGATCAACATCAACATTGCCAACAGTACGGCTCTACCGGCTACCTATAAAGATGATTGGTCGTTGGCTTGCATAGCTGGTGCCGTCTACGGTGGCGGTGAAAACGGTCACGTCAACGACAGCACCCACATCACCATCGAGAACGGCCTCGTCGGTCATGCCGTGTACGGTGCCGGTAAGGGTAAGGGAATGTACAAGCCCAGCGAAACAAGCCCAGCGGTCTATAGCCTCACAGCCGGGAAGGTGTATGGCGACACCCATATTGATGTCAAGGGCGGCTATGTAGTGCGCAACGTCTTCGGTGGCGGTAACTTAGGCTCTGTCGGTAAGGGTAACTACATCGGACACGGTGAGACTTGCACCAGCACAGCCGATACCACCCTCGCTCTGAATAGTGGACGCACCTTTATCCATATCACCGGCGGTACGCTCGGTATGCTCAATGCCGCGGAACCTGACAAGGTATTCAAGGACGAAGTGCCTTATGGCTCGGTGTTTGGCGGTTGCCGTGGTATGGTGGACGCCACCTCTGATACCGAGGGCAGCATTGCGTCGCGTTTGAGTCATGTCAATAACTCATTCGTCATCATCGGTGCAAACAACTCCACTTCCTACACTGAACCTCACCTCTTTGGCTCTGTGTTTGGTGGAGGTCAGGACGGTCACGTGCGCTGGAACACTGAAGTCACCGTAAATGGCGGTGAAATCGGTGTGCCTTATGTGAGTGCATCCAATGCTAGCACTACAGTAGGTGTTACCGACATTGAATCGATGCACTGGGTCGCTCGAGGCAACGTGTTCGGCGGCAGTTCTGGTATTAGCAAATACACAGGCTCCGATAATAAAAAGCATTTCAGCCAGAAGGCAGGTATTGTTAGAGGTACCGCTACGGTTGAAATCAAGGGCGGCCTTGTCCACCGTAACGTGTACGGCGGCGGCAACTTAGCCTCGGTTGAGAACAAGCCTACCGTCATTGTCAGTAATAACGGTAAGGTGGGTGTGCCAACCGATGTCAAGTGCCTCACTAACAATGATACCCTCGTCTATGGCGGTGATGTTTTCGGTGCAGGTAAGGGCTTTGCTACCGACACCTTGCAGAATTATTGTAATGTGGACAGTACCTTGGTCAGAATCATCGGCGGTCGTGTCTATGGCGATGTCTATGGCGGTGGCGAAAACGGCCACGTCCTTGGCAACACCAATGTTAGGATCACCACTGGCGCCGAGATCGGTGTCGATGCCACCACCACCTTCGACGGTAACGTGTTCGGCGGTGGCTGGGGTAGT
>JAEEGG010004414.1_pt1 | contig 34077 bp, 11 predicted proteins | sample 9134161 | NCBI WGS metagenome assembly JAEEGG01 (sample SAMN16246543, study PRJNA631951) | gut metagenome | biome: gut microbiome; feature: rumen; material: CR-attached | host: Bos | place: Iran: Karaj | collected 2018-10 | reverse complement strand
TACCATTCCAGGAGAATGAGCATTGAGAACAATGCACATGTTATCAATGGCAATGAAATAGAGAGATTTAATATCATAACGAGAGCAAAAATAGGATTTATTTTTGACATTTGCAAAGTTTTTTGCGGAAATTGTGATTATGAGAATAGATTTTGTGAATGTGGAAAGCCTAAAATAGGAATAATCATTATCTTTGCATCGAATAAAGTCGAGGTGACCTCGAGGAATGATAAATTAATGTTGGATAGTTTTTTAGGGAAAACCCTATGTGATTTTCGGGAAATACCCCTTGTGGATTTCTCGAAAATCATTATCTTTGCACCGTAATCAATTTAAAACGTAAAGCGATATGAAGAAGGTTGGAATATGGACAATAGGTGCTGCTCTGTTGTTGAGCAGTTGCGGTACATATACCGGAGAAGGTGCCTATGCAGGTGGCACATTAGGTGCTATTCTGGGTTCTGCTATCGGTGGAATCTCTGGCGGATGGCGCGGAAGCAACATCGGAACTGTCGTTGGAATGGCTGGAGGAGCCGCTGTCGGTGCCGCTATTGGTGCCCAGGCAGACCAAAGGCGTCAGGAGCAGATAGAAGGTTATCATCGCCGGATGGAAGAGCGCCAGCGTCAGTATGACTATCAGCAGGACAGCTATCAGCACCATACTGACAACAGTGGTTTCGATGCAACGAACAGTGGTGATGACCGCATTGATATTGGAATCGGTGGTCCAAATGGTGAAAAGCCTTCTGCTTCAAATACGCAGACTCATACCGACGGCAATGGTTCGGTATCGCTCAGCCAGTTGGAGCGCATGGATGCTGCCAAGCATGAGGTTGTACTTATTCGTAATGCCCGTTTCATAGATGCCGATCAGGATGGCATATTGAAGGCTGGTGAGGAGTGTAAGATTACGTTCGAGATAATGAACTATACTCGCCATACTATCTATGATGTGCAGCCGACAGTGTACGAGGTGGAAGGCAACAAGAACCTGTATATCTCGCCCAACCTGCATGTAGAGAGTATTGCTCCCAACAGCGGCGTACGATATACTGCCACCATCCTTGCCGATAAGAAACTGAAGGACGGTACGGCAAGAATCCGCGTAGGCGCTATGGTCAATAACTTAGAAGTAGAGCCGAACAATCATGAACTTCTGATTGTCACAAGAAGGAAATAATTAAAGAAGGCTCCAATCGGGAGCCTTCTTTTGTTATTCCAGCATTATCTGTTGTACCATCATGCCAGGATCACCAGTAATGATGGTGATGGTGTGGTTTTTCTTCTTGGAATCAATGGCAAAACGGAAGCGATACGAAGCTTCGTTCTTTAGCACTTGATTCTTCCAAAGTCGTGAGTATTCTGCAAAGAGATTGTTGAATACTTGCGGCTTACCATCATCAATAGAAATTCCTATTCGGTTCTCACGTCCATCATACAGTGGCCAGAAAGGTACTGTTGACAATTGTACTTCTACACTGTCTTTACCTTCAAGAACAAACGAATATGTGACATGTGGACTCATGTGAGACGACGCATCACACATGGTATTTGTTGGCTTTGTCATTTGAACAGCCACCCAGTCTAAACCGATTCCTTTTATCAGTCTGATACCTTCTGATTGGTAGGTTGGATTCGACAGGTCGATGTGGATTGGCTTTCTCAGAGTTGTCTGCAGCTGAGGCTCTTTGACACCCTCTTCTGGATTGTAGGTGACAGCAGGCTTTTCTTGATATAGCGCACACCAGCCAGTGGGGAGAGTCATGATGCCTTGCCACTTACCATGACATTGCTTGTTATACCTTTTATTGAGTGCCTGGATGCTGTCATAGGCTATATACATCTGCAGAGCAGCCCAGTTGGCACCTTCAGCGTTCAGACGGTTGGCCTGTTCATGGTTCAGTTGAGCCATAAGGAACTTCCTATTCATCTGATAGGCGGCACTGATAGGAAATTCTACCAGTTGGAAATATGCATCACGACCTTCTGAGGGTGTCATAGCCTGTGCTTTCTCAGCTGTCTGGCGGTAGTCTGTCAACCGTTGTTGAGCTGTGCCAGTGAAAAACGAGAAATCAGAGTCATGTAATCCGCTGTATGCCGCATTGTCCCATTCATATTCATAGCCCATGAATTCAGGCTTTCTTGACCAAGCAAGACGATAGTAGTTATCAAGCAACAGTTGGAAATCCTCTTCATGGATGCTGCCAAACAGGTTGGTCAGCAGATGTGCCTGATACCGATATGCCTTGTCTTCATCAAATGAAAGGAAGTCCCAAGCCATATCCATGAAGGTCTGTATGCCCAGCTCCATAGGTTTAATGTCACCCACGTTCAGCAGCCAGTATCTGTCGGCTCCTGTATCGTAGGCTTTTTTGAGTTCCTCGTACATCAAGACAGGCGGGGTGGTGTTCAGCCATAGATAGTCGTGTGGGGCTCCTAGATACGACAGGTGATAATAGACTCCTGAGCGCCCTGCCCTTTTTTGCTCCTTTGGTGCAGCCACGCGTTTCATATATCCATAATTGTCGTCCACCCATACGAGTGTGATGTCATCGGGCACGTTGAGACCGTTCTCATAGATATCCATAGTTTCTTTGTATGGTACAAAAATCTGTGGAATCTCAGAAGCAGACTTGTCAATGTGTTTCTCGAGAAGCTTGCGCTGGTCGCTGATGACTTGTTCCAATAGTGTCACACGCTGATGCTCGGAGATGTCACCTCTCAGTCCGGTGTCATGGAGTCCGCGCATGGCCACAGTATAGATGTTCTCATACTTTGAAGCCTCACTCAGGCGCTGGTCCCATTTTTTTCTGATGTTTTCTCCATTAGTCATATAGTTCCAATCACCATCTTTCTGAATGTCCCACTCGCTCTTGGCGGCATTGTTCAACAATAACGGCTCGCAATGCGACGTGGTAATGATGATGCCAAAGGTATCTGCTACCAGTTTATTCTCCGGATGGGAATAAAAGGCACCTGTGCATGGATGCATGGCAGGAGCCAGCATGTTGGCTTTCAGTCGAAGTAGCAATTCACATACCTTGGCGTAAGTCTTTGGCCCAATGTCACCCAGACCACGTTCATAGTTCTTGGATGCCCATGGCTTCAGTCCCCAGTCCTCATCATTGATAAAGATACCACGATACTTGACTGATGGCTGTTTGGATACATAGTCGGCATCGACATAGACCTTGTTTCTTTTCTTTACAGGAACATCAGCCCACCAGTACCAAGGCGAAACGCCTAATGCCTCAGAGAGTGTGACGACACCATAGGCCGTTCCCCTGCGGTCGCTTCCTATGATATACAGATGGTTCTTAACACACTTAATCACGAATTGCTCCCAACCATTTCTGATACCGTCAACTTGAACGAGCCCCTCACTGACAGCAGTATCGATGAGAGGACTGCAGCCAAGAGTGCCGATAATGATAGTTGGAGAGGATGTCGGTACTGTCACTTGCAGAGGATGCTTGCCAGTAACGCAACGTATGTCGTTACCCAATAACTGTGCAGCTTTCTTCACGACTAATGCCTCTTGAGGAGATACGCAGATTGTGGCTGTCTGAGAACTAGTGTAAAGAGCAAAGCCTTCAGGATGCTCATGAATCCTCAAGTGATTGTCGGCAGAGCCATTTATGGGCGTGATTAGAAGAATATGGCACGTAATCACTACGCGCCATATTCTTTTTAGAGAATTCTTAAATCTCATTATAATTTATCTATTAACTAACTTCTCTTTTGCTTAATAACCAGGATTCTGCTCCAGTTTGGCATCCTTGTTAGCTTGGATGGCTGACAGAGGAATAGGCAACAGATCGAAGTGAGCGTCATAATCCTTGTTGTCGGCACTGTAGGCAGCACTGAAATAAGGATTATACTTCTTAATACGCTCAGCGAGTTTGCCGACGCGTGACAGTGTCAGACGACGCTTCTCTTCGCAAGTGAGCTCGCGGAGGCGCTCATCAAGGATGTAGTCGAGGTTCATCTGGTCGGCAGTACAAAGCTTAGCGTTAGCACGCTTGTGTAGCTCGTTGATGTCGTCGGCAGCCTTGTTCTTGTCGCCCTTGTTTACGTAGGCCTCAGCACGCAAAAGGTAAGCCTCTGCCAAACGGAAGAAGTATTGGTCGGTGTAAGTCTTACCGCCTGTTCCAGCAAGCTGATAGGTTTCCTTGTTCTGATACTGAGCATCAGGATAATGGAATGGAGTTGTCATCTTTGTGGAATAGCCACACATGAAACGATTTGGAAGTTGCGTGGTAGCAGCGACACCACCGGCAAAGCCGGTCTCCATAGACCATCCATCAGGTAATACGGTATTCTCAAGATCGAAGTATCCGTCAGGCATAGCAGCCTTCAACTCAGGATTGTCATCCAGTACGTTGGTGCGGTGGATCTTGAAACGGCGTGGCCAGTTATACTCAGAGTTACGCATATCGTCAAAGTCGTCGGCCCAGATTTCGTTATAGAGGTGATTAGTAGCATAGTGTGTACCGATACCACGACCACCAGTCATGTCACCGATAGGCCAATTGAAGAGCTGGAGTTTAGTGCCATCGGGCTTGATAATCTGGAACTTATCCACCTGAGGAGCAAAGAAGCGCTCGCCCCAGAAGCTGCCTGGATTCCAGAAGAAGTGGCTGGTGTTGTTACCACCACCTTCTATATTCGTCTCAAACTGAATCACCCAGATACCCTCGGTATTACCAGAGGCACGGTTCTGGTTGTTCGGACGGAACAAATCATAGAATACATCACCGTCCTCTTTCGCCTGTGAACCGAAACGATTTTTCATCAAGGCGAGATTAGGATTGTTGATAACAGCAGATGCTGCATTGATGGCCTTATCGTTGTCACCTGTAGCCAGGTACATCTCAGCCAATAGCATATTGGCAGCAGGTTTGCTGATTTCACCATCCTTGACAGTGTTGATTTCTGGCAGGTTTGCGGCAGCAAACTCCAAATCTTCTACTACTTGAGCTTTCACCTTGTCTTTCGACTCGCGAACGAAGTCAGTTTTTGGAGTAGAAACCTCTTCCAACTGCAAGGGAACGTCACCGTAGAGCAGCACCAGTGTACGGTATGCCAATGCACGGAAGAAACGGGCTTTAGCCTCATAAACCTTCTTTTCGTCATCTGTCAGTTTCGAGGAATTAGGCAGACGGCTGATAACGGTGTTGGCCTGGGCAATCAGTTTATAGTTCTCGTCCCAGTAGAATTTAGCCATAGCACCTGATGGTGAGAGGTCTGCAACTACGTTAGACTTCAATGGGTCGGCAGTAATCCACATATCAGCGAATTTTGAGAGATCCGTTGTACGGTCGTAAGTGGTGTAGAACTCTTCTCGGGTGAGGAAGTAGAGTTCAGTGATGGCGGCATCATAATCGGCAGCCGTTTCGTAAGAGTTGGAAGCCGAATTGAAGTCGAGTGGTTTTTCTTCCAGGAACTTATCTTCGTTACATCCAGTTAGCAGGAAGGCTGCAAACATGGATAAAATTAAATACTTTTTCATTATGGGTTAGAGATTAATGTTCATACCAAATGTAATACTCTTCATAACAGGGCGGTCCTCATAGCGCATACCAGTGACACGGTTCTGACCGTTGATGTCCTGATATGTTGCGTTGGGTTCGGGATCCCATCCGTTCCAACCAGTGATGGTCAGCAAGTTCTTGCAGCTCATGTAAACATTGATGCCCTCAATGTGAATAGCCTGCATCCACTTGCGTGGCAAGTCGTACGACAATGTAATATCCTGCAGACGCAAGAATGAACGGTTTTCGTAACGGAATGGATTGATGGCTGGGTTTGCGTTATAGAGTGCATAGATTCCACCAGGATTGCTTGGCGTCCAGAATTTGTCAACCTGCTCTGTCAGTCGGTTATGGCGCAAGGTGTTATCGTTAACCAGTTCAGCATACGAGTTCTTACCCATATAGCTCTTGCTACCACCGACAACGGCATTGAGGAAGAAGCTCAAGGTCAGACCTTTGTATTTGAAGCTGTTCAGTAAGCCCATGCGTACAGTAGGATCGGTCTTACCGATGATGCTACGGTCTTTCTCGTTAATCTCGCCGTCGTTGTTGATGTCGACGATACGATAGTTACCTGGATGATAGCCTTCGGGAATGTCATCACCTATCTGATAGATGCCGTCAATGGTGTAATCATAGATGGCAGAGAGTGATTCTCCGATGAACAAAGAAGAAGATGTGAGGTCGTCTTCTTTACCGTCGCCGTCAGTATCGAGACCAGCCAGTTTTGTAATCTTATTGCTGTTTGTTGACAAGTTGAACATTGAAGTCCATTCGAAGTCCTTCGTGATAATGTTACGCGAATTGATTGTCAACTCGAAACCGTGGTTTTTGATTTCACCCACATTCGACATGATGGAGTTAAAACCAGTAATCGATGGGATTGATACAGCATAGAGCAAGTCCTTGGTCTTGGTGGTATAGAACTCGATGTTACCATTGATTCTATTGTTGAACAATGCGAAATCAAGACCGAAGTTAAAACCGGAAGTTTTCTCCCATTTCAAGTCAGAGTTCTGCATGGAGGCAAGTTCCTGACGCATAGAACCTGGCTGACCGTCACCGAAGACATAGCCAATAGAAGAGTTTACTCTTGCCAATGAAGAATAGCGGGATGTCTGGTTACCGCTGACACCATAACCAGCGCGTAATTTCAAATAGTCAATATGTGGAACTTTGAACCATTTCTCATTGGTGAGCACCCAACCGAGAGCTACAGAGGGGAATACGGCCGACTTGTTGTTGGCAGCGAAGCCAGAGAAACCATCTCGACGTACAGTCGCAGTAATCATGTAGCGTCCATCATAAGAATAGTTGACACGAGCCATCTGATAGAGCAGCGTTTCTTTCCAGGCGTCAGAATTAGTAGTCTGAATCTCAGCCAGCTCCAATGAATTGTAGCCAAGCGTCATTCTTGGAAAGAGTTTTGCATCAGCGGCTGTGTAACTGTACTTACGGCGTGATGCACCATAAACCAATGTGGCACCTACGGTGTGCTTGTCGAAAGTATTGTTGTAGTTCAGAATGTTATCAAACGTATAATCATAATAGGTAGAGTGGTGCTTATATGCCTGACCCTTATTGTTCTCAGCAAACTCACTGGCATAGTTGTGCTCACCGACACGGTAGTTGTTACCGAAGTTGATGCGATAGGTAAGTCCCTTCAGCGGCAGTTGAACCTCTGCATAGAGATTTGCAAAGAATGAGTTGTTGCGATCGTAGTCATCAACCATTGATCCGTGGAAAGGATTCTCACGTGCATCGTGAGCGGGATAGTGGTTCATGTTGCCTTCGTCGTCGTATGGCTTTGTGAGTGGACTGCACTCAATTAAGAAGGGCAGGTAAGTCTCCTGACCATCACGCTTCTCAAATGAGCCGAAAGCCTGTACACCAGCCTTCAACCACTTTACTGGCTGAATGTCGAGGTTTACACGAATAGAGTTACGACTGTAGTCATCGTTGAGAAGATAGTTTTTTTGCTGGGTATTGCCCAAAGAGATGAGGTATGACATAGCGTCACTTCCACCTGAGATGCTCAGTTTGTTTTCCCATATAGAACCGTTACGTGTGAAGTCGTCCCACCAGTTGTAATCGCCAGGGATGATATTACCTTGCTCGTCTGTCATCCAGGCATCTGGCATACGCTCAGAAAGTTTGAAGTTTGGATCTTGCTCTCTATAACCAGAAGCCTCGGTTTTAGAGTACTGCCACAGACATTCGTTGTCGAATCGCAGCATTTCGTCGCGATTCATGGTGTGCAACTTGTGTGTAGGTGTCTGAATACTGTAGCTAGTAGAGAAGGTAACCTTTGCCTTACCCTTAGCACCTTTCTTAGTAGTAATCAGCAATACACCATTAGCAGCCTGTGCACCATAAACTGCAGTAGCTGAAGCGTCCTTCAGTACGTCAACACTCTCGATATCTGCAGGGTTGATACTTGAAATGCTACCTGTATAGATAATACCATCAAGAATAATTAATACGCTGGCATTACCAGAAATGGTATTTGCACCACGAATAGACATGATGGGGTCTGCACCGGCAGCGTTAGCCTGACCTATGTTCAGACCAGGGACAGTACCTTGCAATGACTGTAGCAGGTTGGTGTTGGTTGATTTCTCGAATGCTTGGATGTTGGCTCTTGAAACAGCTCCTGTCAAGTCGCTCTTCCTCATGGTGCCATAACCAACCACTACTACGTCATCCAGCAAGTTGGCATCTTCTGAGAGAACGACTTTGATTTCGCCGTTTCCTGTAGGAGTTACTTCCTGAGTAGTAAAGCCAATGTAGGATACCACAAGAGTGGCTTTCCCTTTCACTGAGAGTTGGAACCTACCGTCCATGTCGGTAACAGTTCCGTTAGATGTGCCCTTTTCAACGACAGAGGCTCCAATGATTGGTTCGTCATCAGTCGCAGAAATCACAATGCCGCGCAGCACGTTTTGTGCATACGTTCCCACTACACATAGCCAAAGCATTGGTAGTAGAAGAAATAGTTTTTTTCTCATTGTTAATTGTTAGTTGTTTAACTGATTAATAAAATGTGCATAGTCTCTGGGTGCAAAAGTATTAAACATATTTTATACGACGTATGGGAAAATGTCGCATAAGGATTAAGAAATGTTTCAATACAAATAAAACATGCACTTTGCAACAAGTAACAAAGTGCATGATACTTTTGGCAAAGTCCCAGGACTATTGGTTATTATCTTCAGCGTAATTCGAAGGTGTCTTACCAAAGTAAGATTTAAATACTGTGGAGAAGTGAGTCTGATCACTGAACCCGACACTATATGCTACTTGGCTGATGTTAATTTTCTCCTCTTTGATAAGACGCGCAGCCTGTTCCATTCGAATGTTGCGAATGAATTTACCAGTCGGAATCCCAGTCATTTCCTTCATTTTTCGATGCAATTGAGCCCTACTCATACCAATATCTGCAGCCAATGCGTCTACGTTGTAGTCTGGATTCGACATGTTGGCATTGACGGATTTCATGATGCGTTCCATCAGCGCATCGTTATTGCTTACGACTTCAATGTTCTCTACGCGTTTAGCCTGTGAAGAGGCACCGCTGAACTTTCCACGAAGACGACGCACATTATTGATAAGATTGTCTATCTGAATATGGAGTTCTTCCATGTTAAATGGTTTAGCAATATAGGCGTCGGCACCTTTTTTGAGCCCTTCAAGTTTGTCACTAATCTCCGCCTTGGAGGTTAATAGAATGACGGGTAAGTCAATGGTGTTCGGATTGCTTTTTATTTGTTTGAGAAGCGCAATACCATCCATCTCGGGCATCATAACATCACTGATGACAAGATTATATGTATGAGTCAGCAGTTCCTTCAATGCTTCTTTGCCATTTAGGCAGTGTGTGAACTTGTATTTACCACCTAACTCTCCCATGATATAATCCGCTATCTCCACATCGTCATCTGCGATAAGGATGCAGAATTCTCTGAAGGTCTGATTCCCTTTGCTTTCAGAGATTACTTGTCTGACAGGGGTGTCAATTAGTAGCTCAGAAGGCTTAAGATGCTTGTTGCCTAAAGGAATAGTGACAACAAACGATGTTCCTTGTTGGCCATCTGTTCTATGTCGTGCCTTAATCTTTCCACCATGTAATTCCACGATAGAGCGACTTAAGTTCAGACCGATTCCTGTTCCTTGCATTCCTATCCCTAAATTGTTTTTGCCTTGATAAAAACGGTCGAAGAGATGATTGATCTCACTGTTTTTTATGCCTATTCCATTATCTATAATTTCGATTTCCAAATTCTGGCAGGTTTCCTTGAGTTTTATTTTTATTTCACCACCGTCATAGGTGTATTTGAAAGCGTTGGAAAGCAGATTGGAAATAACTTTGTCGAATTGAGTACGGTCAATCCATGCAATCAGATAGTCACTTTCATGCTCGATACTAAACGTGATGTTTCTCTGATTGGCCGTGTATTGGTAGAGTTTGCAAATGTTACTTATGAAACCGACCATGTTGGTCTCTCTGCAATGCAAATGCATCTGGTTCTTGTCGAGTTTCCGCTCATCAAGAATCTGGTTAACCAGGAGCAGTAACCTTTGTGCATTGCGATCTATAGTTTCAATGTATGTAAGACAATTATTATCCTTAACAGCATCCTTGAGTTTTGCTAAAGGTCCCATGATGAGCGTTAGCGGAGAGCGAATATCATGAGTCGTATTCATCAAGAACTTCATCTTTTCGTCATTGAGTTCCATCCGCTTCATGCGTGTGTAATAACGGAAAATTGCGATGATGACAGTTCCCAATAGTATGGCGTAACATAAATAGGCCCAAGGACTGCCATACCAAGGATTCTCTACTTTAATTGTCACGGTGGCATACTCTGTTGAGTAGTGGTTGCCGAACTTCGCGCGTACATCTATTATATATTTACCAGGTCGCACACGGTTGAACGGGAAAGTATTTGTGTCTGTGATATTACCTTGCCATTCTCCTCCGTTGATACGATATTCATAGCTAATGTCTTCTGCCCACATAAAGTCGAACAGTGATGCACTGATTGAGAAGTTGTTTTCGTCATAAGGGACGGTGATATATTCTTGTTCTGGCGAAACCCATTGGCCGTTAATATTTATATCTGTGATATGAACGGTACCTATTTCGTGATGGATGTTCTTTATTTCTTTAGGATAGAACGTTGTAAGGCCATTACTGATACCAAAGGCAATCATTCCGCTTTTGGTACGAATGCTGACGCCATTCAGATACTCTCCTGTGACTTGTCCGTTCCCCGAATTGTAGGCAATTGTTTTCTTGGTCTTTGCCTCATACTGCCAGATGCCTATAGGAGTACTTATCCATAGATTGTCTTCTTCGTCACATTGGATACCGCAGATTCTCGTATCAGTTAAAGCTTCTCCATGGGGTAGAGGAAATGCTTTGTTTTGTTTGCGGTCATATATGAAGATGCCGGCATTTGTCCCAATAATGACATTGTTCTTAGAGTCAATGCACATGGGACCACAAGCTATACTATCCAAAAGAACTTCCCAACCGAGACTCCTGAAATTGTCATCGGCAAGATTCAGACACGATAGTCCACGAGCAGTTGAAATCCACATATATCCCTGCCTGTCAATCAGCATGGTATATACCCAGTTGTTACATAGGTGACCTCCATCGCCAGGCATACGGGTGTAATAACGTTTAATCTCGCCAGTCTGTTTGTCATATCTTATAAAACCTTGGCCGAATTCCGAAACAAACAGCCATTGCCCAGCATCGCAGGCAGAATTGAGCCATTCTGATGACTTGAATACCTGACGTGTGTTGCCACTTTGGGGATCAAATGTAAAAAAACCGTTTTCTGCCCCAATCCAATAGGATCCATCGTTGCCTCGATAAATCAGGCTTGTTCCATGGGGTGTGTTGGGATGAGCAGCAACTTTACCGTCAGAATCAAATAAATAGAGTCCTTGATACCAGACGCTACACCATAATCCGTTGTTATCAGCCTGAGCCACAGAAGATATCTGAGAATTGTTTAGTGAGGTATCTGTTGGAGAGAATGTCCAGGCATGAAAAGCTGTTTGCTGCTTACTGAGTAGGGCGACTCCCTTAAGGAAGCAGCCTATCCACAAATTCCCAAAACGATCTTCTGTCAGTGCAGATGTCGTGGATTCCGAGAGTTGAAAAAGCTTGTCCCTAAAGTTAACGACACGTGAAGTCTTCTGTCCTTTAGGGAAAACGAAAATACCATGTCCGGATGTTCCAATATAAAAGTCACCGCTATGGGTTATTAAGGCATGACGAATGTCTGCCTCTTTCGTTATAGACTCCAAAATAAATCCTGCGTCTTTCCAGTTCTTGTCTTTGTTGTCAAAGAACATGATTCTCTTAGAGTAAACAGTAAGAAGTTTCCCATCTGCGTCAGTCATTATTTCTTGGACTGCTCCATCTACTGGGAGGTGCTTTCTTACTTGAGTGGCTTTGCCACCTTTTACGGTGAATTGATATAATTCATTGCCACGACTTTTACACCAGATACTTCCTTGTTTATCTTCGTAAAGACGGCTTAGGAAATTATCTTGAACCAAGTTAAAGAAACTCTTTTCCTCAATCATTGTATCAGTACCTTTCTTAATATAAAAGATACCCATGCCTGCTGTGCCGACATAAAAGTCTCCTTTTTTAGTTTCGATGATACTGTTAACTCGTGGATAAAGATTCCTTGGGAAATGTATATTGACAAATGCATTACGTTTGAAATCATATCTGGCCAATCCTTTACCAGTCCCTACCCATAATCGACCTTGGCTGTCGCAGAGCAATGTGCATATTTCATTTTGCGGGATACTGGTAGAATCACTGCTACTGTATCTATAGTTATAAAAACGATACCCGTCAAATCTGTCAAGACCATAAGTCGTTCCAATCCAAATGTATCCATATCCGTCTTGAGTGACACAGGTAACATCACTACAGGAAAGCTTTCCTGTTGAAAACAATTTTCCATTTATCTGTGCATGTCCAATTGTAGACATGCACAGACTTATGATGCAGATTAATAATCTTTTAAACATTCTTCATACGATACCTTGGGCCAGCATGGCTTTGGCTACTTTCATGAAGCCGGCAACATTGGCGCCCTTGACGTAGTTGATGTAATTGCCTTCCTTACCGTATTTCACACACTGTTCATGGATGCCCGACATGATATGGTGCAACTTCTGGTCAACCTCCTCGCCAGTCCAGGCAATGCGCATGGAGTTCTGTGTCATCTCCAATCCTGAGGTAGCCACACCACCGGCATTGACGGCCTTGCCGGGAGCGAAGAGCTGACCGGCGGCAATGAATTTGTTGACGGCTTCTGCCGTACATCCCATGTTGCTGACCTCAGCCACACAGATAGGTTTATTGGCCAATATGAGGTCGGCATCGTCACCATTCAGTTCGTTCTGGGTTGCACAGGGCAGATAGATGTCGGCTTTCTGTTCCCAGGGCTTCTTGTCCTTGAAGAACTGGCTGCCAGGGAATTCATCGGCGTAGGGCTGACAGATGTCGTTACCCGAGGCACGCAGTTCCAACAAATAGTCAATCTTCTCGTTGTCAAGTCCGGCAGGGTCGTAGATATAACCGTCAGGTCCTGAAATGGTAATCACCTTTGCTCCCAGTTCTGTAGCCTTCTTGGCTGCTCCCCATGCCACATTACCGAAACCGGAAAGCGCCACCGTCTTACCTTTTATGTCATGTCCATGGGTCTGCAACATCTGATGAACGAAATAGAGGGCGCCATAACCTGTTGCCTCAGGACGTAGGATGCTGCCGCCCCATTCAATACCCTTACCCGTCAGTGTGGCACTATGGAATTCGCTAGTGAGCTTTTTGTACATACCGAACAGATAGCCTATCTCACGACCACCGACACCGATGTCACCGGCAGGTACATCCACATCGGGACCAATCACCTTATAGAGTTCCCACATGAAAGCTTGGCAGAAACGCATAATCTCCGCATCGCTCTTGCCGCGTGGTGAGAAGTCGCTACCGCCCTTGCCACCACCCATAGGCAGTGTGGTCAGCGCATTCTTGAAAGTCTGTTCGAAGCCCAAGAACTTCAGGATACTGAGGTTGACAGAAGCGTGGAAACGCAGACCGCCCTTATACGGACCGATAGCACTGTTGAACTGCACGCGATAGCCGATGTTCACCTGTACCTCGCCTTTATCGTCAACCCAAGGCACACGGAAAGTAATGATGCGCTCGGGTTCCACGATACGCTCCACTATCTTGGCTTTCTCAAACTCAGGATGTTGGTTGTACACGTCCTTGATGGATTCCAATACTTCGCGTACGGCTTGCAGGTATTCAGCCTCACCTGGATGCTTCTTCTCCAGGTCCTGCATAATCTTCTCTACATTCATAGTCTTAAGGTTTTATTTGTTAAACTAACATTTTGTTACTTTGTTAATGCAAAAATAGGGAAAATTCTTGAAATGACCAAGAAAATTCCCTATTATTTTATAGAGGTGCTTGCAAAATGCTAATTTTACTTTGGGAAGCTCCACCTTATTATTATTTAGGGACTGTGACCTTAGCTTAGAGAACCTTCAAAGTCCCCATCAAATAGACCAGCGCGAATCCCAATATCATAGAGATGATACCCATGACGATACAGAAAGCTGTGTCATAGACATATTTCTTTTGAGAAGATGTCGGATGGATGATGTATGATAATAGATTTTAATCACAGTTTTGTCCTGCTATTCTGCTTCGTTTTGTCCTGTATTTTCGCTGGGATCCACAGGGAAGTCATCACCGGTCACCTTGATAGTAATGCTATGGGTTATTTCAGGATTATCGACAGATGCCACAGTAATATTCACCGTTCCACTTCTTATGAATGTCACCATGCCATGATCGTCTATCTGGGCCACCGCTTCATCACTGGTACTCCACGTCACATTGGTTTCTGTTGTGTAGATGGGAGTGAAACTGGCCAGTAACTGCACAGAAGTGCCTACCATTTGCTGTTGGGTGAGGTCTGTCATGTTTGCACACGTGATGTCTACAGCAGTAGGATGAGTCACAACGAAGACTGGCGTATAGGTACTGGTAAAGGACAATATGCCGTCGCTGAAGACAAGGGCGAAGGCATAGTCGCCGTCATACTCGAAGCCACTACTGGGTGTCGCCGTCATTGTTATCACACCTGCTGTAGCGTCTCCCTGCACATTAGAGATGCTCAGCGAGGGACTTGAAGCATTTGTCTTGCTGTCGAATCGCAGTTGTTGACTATTGGTTGCCAGTGCCGTGGCAAGTTTCTTCGGTTCCACCCGATAGCGTAATGTCATCGGTGTCGTTCCGACCACGCGGATGAAGCCGTTACTATACTCTGGGACAAATACCAGTGACTGCAACTGTTTGACAATACCATTCAGGTTGTTTTCCAGTGAGTCAAGTCGTTCACCTTGTCTGTTGATGTCGTCCTGATAGTCACTACATGCCATCATCAGCAGAAGAGCTGGGAAAAGCACTTTAAGGAGCGTTTTATTATTCATAATACATATATTTATTCGTTCACAATACAAATGACCAGTCTGTTGTCTTTATTTCTCTGTTTAGGCTGTATCTCGTCACCTATTCCTTGGATGGTCATCCGTTCATAGGGGATGCCATTCTCTAGGAGATAGTTACTTACCGCTCGTGCCCGTAGCCAGGAGATGCTTTTGTTTATCTTCCTCGTACCTGTATTCCTGTCAGCGTAACCTTTTATGTCTACTATCGTTTCAGGATGTGCTTTCAGATAGTCGATGAGCGGATTCAGTTGTTGACGTTGAGGTTGCAGAATACGATATTGGTTGATGCAGAAGAATACTTCTGTAGGTGTCGCTGACTCTTTCTTCTCCTCAACGGGTGGGGGAGTCTCTTGGATGGTATCAGCGACAACAGGTGTCTCCACCACTGGTTCAGTCACGATGGGGGTTGCTTCTGGTTGTTGCTCGATAGGCTGAGGCTCTTCTACGACGATGAGTCTGCTGGTCTTTCCCAATGCAATCTTCACACCGGCCATCAGTCCTATCTGCCAGTCAATGCCCTTTCCTTTACCAATCTTCGAGTTGAAGTCTTCTGGCAGCATATTCGCTACCGCCTCCACACTTATTGACAGACGGTTGGAGAGTCGGTAATCAGCACCGACACCACCACGTGCAGCAAACATACTCTTACTGCTTGTCCATAGTTTCTCAAAGTTACCACCTTCCTCATGCAGTTTATTCGCCTCATCGTTATTGAAGGCGAAAGCCATCCCTACACCTAAAAAGACATAAGCGTTCAGTCGTCTGCGAGGTTTCCATCTACTCAACAGGTTTGACAAGGACAGGGTTATATCAACCTGAGGCTGTATGTAGTTCCATTTATACTTAGCCTTGGGATGTGCCTGCCAGTTGTGCGCTTCCCAGCCGGAGATGCCAGCCCGTACACCCCAAAGAGGTGTCATCTGATAGCCTCCATATAAGGCGGCAGCAGGGGAGAGCTGTTTGCTGAAACTTGCTTCGCCCTCCACCCAGTTGACGCCAACTTGAGGCAACAGGTACCAGTGGGGACGAAACACTTCGCTTTGTCCCTGCGCTGTCACCTTTCCCCAAGAGGTTAGTAACACAACGAGTAATATGGTCAGTCTGCCTCTCATTTAATCACGACCTTTTTACCATTCACGATATACACGCCCTTCTTTACAGGACGTCCCTCTATCTTGCGACCGTTCAGGTCGTACCAATCGGCGGGAGCAAATTTTTTACTATTCACATTTACCTCTTCACTTACACTCGTCGTTCCCTCATTGATGACATCCAGGACGGTGTTATAGCTTCTTCCCTGAGCGACGGCAGACAGATGCAGCACCGCCTTACCGGCAGGCACCTTCACCGCTTCGTCTTCCAGTTTGATGCTGCAGAACTTATTATCCTTCAGGATATAGTAGTCATTCTCGTAGTGTGTAGCCTCAATGACTGGCTCCAGACAGTTCTCCTCACCATAGTCCTTATGGTCGTCCGTACTGATGAACGTACCACTGCTCATCCGTCGTGGACAAGCCACGATATCGTATGAGGTGTCACTGTTGCCAGACAAGAGGACACCGTTATTGGACTTGATGACGCTGGCGCCGCTGACATTCAGTTCTGTTGACGTCAGTTCTACGATGGCTACTGTAGTGGTGGTACGCTCCTGAACGGTGAAGACGGTTATGTTCTCAGGTACGTAGACATCCACGCCACTCGAGAAGGTCCAGTATTGGTTCTTGGCCTTTACCGTCGTCATCACCTTATCGTTTCTGAAGTTAGCACCCAACGACGGCATCAGGGCATAGTCGTCGAGCAGTGCCAGCGACGTATGTATCGTCGTTGTTGCGGGAATGGCATTGTCGCCGATAGTGAGGGCCTCTTCCGTATCAGGCAGATAGAGGTTCTGCAGATGCTCTGCATCCTCAAAGGCGTAGGCGGCAATTTCGGTGATAGTATAGGTCACTTCATCAACGGTGCAGTTAGCAGGTATGGTAAGATCAATCTCCTTGTCCTTCTCAGACTCTGGAATCTTGACACCTTTAACCCTGATATTGTTGTTTTCCTCGTCAATCAGTGAGACAATGAGCGAGACGGCGAACTCTTTCTGTTCCTCGTCGGTAGCTGTGATATCGACAGAGAAGTCTGAACGCTCTATCACATACGTCTTGATGACCTCACTGGTATAGTTGCCCAGACCAGTGACCTTCACCTCATAGCTGCCTACTTCCGTACCACCTTCATTGACGATGGTGTAGTCCGTCTCTTCTACCAGTGTATTCTCGCCGTCCTTCACCTCAACGTCAGGCCGTTGCAGTTCTCCGTTATAATAGAACACCTCTTCGCTTAGAATCACCATATTGTCCGTAATCGGCTTGGGGGTAATCTCGAAGGTCGTTGAAGCCGTACCCGTGAAGTTCTCCTTACCAGTCACGGTAACAGTGACTGTACCCACATTGACGTTGGGAGATATCTCGACGGTATAACTGCTGGTAGGAACAATCGTCGAACTAATCGCTACCTCGCGAACACCAGGATTCTTTGCCGTTCCGTCATAGACATAGCTTGCCATCTCGTAGAGCACCACTTTCGCTGTCTCGATACTCAATGGCTTGATGGTAAACTGCTTGGTAATCACACCCGTATAGTTGTTCCTACCAATCACTACCACATCATAGTCGCCATGATTAATACCACCGTCATTTGTCAGGGTATAGTCATTGGCAGTGAGGAAGGACTGGTCGCTGACAGTGACAGTAGGCTTCTGTTGCAGTGTGTTATAGGTATATGACGTACTGCTCAAGAAGACCATATCCTCTGTGAGAGGTTTCGGCTTGATGATGAATGTCTTCGTCGCCGTACCGCTATACTCGCCCTGACCGGTAATCGTCACTGTGGCCGTACCTGCATTCGTATTATCCGTATAGCTGACAGAAAACTCGCTTCCCGGTGTCAACGTCTTATCGCCGTCTTTCACGGTGACGGTAGGACGATGCTCACTACCCGTATAGACCACCTGTTCTGTACTCAGCGTTACATCGAACGAACCGATACCCTTTGAGATGATGCTGAACTGTTTGGTAGCCATACCGTTGTAGTTGCCCTTACCGTTGGCAATGACATCATACACGCCTACAGAGATACCTCCCTCGTTGGTCAGTGTGTAGTCGGTGTCCAATACCATTTCCGTACCACCGTTCATCAGGACGACGACGGGTTTCTGAGTGGCACCGTTATAAACATACTCCTCATTGCTGAGAATAATCATGTCAGCCGTCAGTGACTGGCGCTCAATGGTGAATTCCGTCGTCAGCGTACCTGTGTAGTTGCCTTGTCCTGTAACGGTGACGGTAGCCGTACCGGCATCCGTGTTATTCGAGTAAGCCACCGCATAGCCGGCCGTCGGTATCACATCCTCACCGAAGGCAACCTCCTTCACACCAGGCTTCTTTGCTTTGCCGTCATAGACATAGCTCTCCAGTTCGTAGAGCGTCACCTTGGCCCCCTCAATACTCCTTTTGGCAATGACATACGGATAGTCGAACTCTCCGCTGTAGTTGCCCGTCGCAGTCACAATGGCATGATAAGTACCTTGGTTCACACCACCGTTGTTCGTAATGACATAGTCACTCGCCTTCAGGGCTGTTCCGTCTCTCACCACTACCGTAGGAGCCTGGTTCTTGCCATTATAAATGAAGCCGTCAGCTGTCGTATAGCCGGAAACGGTAATCATTGCAGCCGTCAAAGGCTTCTTGGTAATTTCGAAAGTCGTATTGCGTGTACCGGTATAGTTACCTTTACCTGTGACGGTGACTGTTGCCGTACCTGCATTCGTATTATCACTGAACACAACGGTATAGTCGGTCTCAGCCTCCAGTTTCTTGTCACCGTCCTTCACGGTAACAGTGGGTTTCTTCTCCGTTCCGTCATACTCCACACTGGCTTCTCCCAACGTAATCGTGAAGTGGTTGATGACAGCATCCTTTTCCCAGATACTGTACTGCTTCTCGGCCTCACCCTTGTAGTTGCGCTTACCGACAATCTTCACCTTGTAGTTGCCTACCTCTATACCACCGTCGTTCGTGAGTGTGTAGTCGTCGGCAGTGATACGCTCAGTGTCACCGTTCTTATCACTGACAGTAACCGTAGGCTTCTGCAGTTCACCCGTATAGTTGAAGTTCTCCTGACTGAGTGTGATCATGCTGCTGTTGACAGCCTTCTTCTCAATCTCGAAGGTGGTAGAGGCAGTACCCGTGAAGTTGTTCTTACCTGTGACGGTGACCGTTGCCGTACCTGCGTTGATGTTATTGCCATAGGCCACGTCATAGCCCACCGTAGGCACGACGATATTGGCTGCAGTCACTACCTCACGCACACCAGGTTTCTTCTCCGTACCGTCATACGCCTTGTCTGGCAACTGGTACAGGGTGATGGCGGCATCCTCAATACTCAGCGGCTGGATGTTGAATGTCTTGGTAACTGTTCCTGTATAGTTGTTACTTCCCGTGATGGTTATCTCATAAGGTGACGAAGTCTCATTCACGTTCAGTCCACCATTGTTCACCACCACATAGTCGTCAGCAGTCATTGCACTGCCGTCAGCCACCATGACTGCAGGTTTCTGTATGGCACCGTTGTAGATGAACCCGTCACCCGTTGGGAGCGTATAACCCGTCACCTGCACCATATCCGCTGTCAGTGTCTTCGGATTGATTTTGAACGTCTTGGTGGCAGTACCCTGATAGTTGCCTTTACCCGTTACATTGGCCGATGCTGTACCAACATTCGTGTTGTTGGTGAAATTAACGGTATAGTGGGTGTCTTTTGTCAACACGACATCTGGATTGTTGGCATCCCTGACAACGACGGTGGGCTCCTGGGTTGTACCATTATACGTCACATCGCTGATGTCGTCAATGGTAAAGCCTGCGGAACCGGTGGCAATGATATTATACTCCTTCGAGGCCTGTCCTCCATAGTTCCCGTGTCCAGTGATTGATACAGAATAGGTTCCTACATTCACCGCACCCTCATTTACCAAGGTATAGTCTTTTGTGTCACCTACAATGAGGGTATTTTCGCCGTCTTTCACGGTGACTGTTGGTTTGAGGAGCGAACCGGTATATTCCAGATTACTGTTACTAAGGATAATCATATCACTGGTCACAGGCTTCGGTGAGATGGTGTAGTCTTTTGTGACGGTTCCCGTGAAATTATTCTGTGCCGTGATGGTGATGGTCTTCTGACCATGACTCGTAGCGTCGACAGGATAGGTGATGCCATAGTCAGTGCAGGGAACTGTCAGGGTACCCACCTTCACCTCACTCACTGCCGGCTTCTGGGCTGTGCCGCTGTAGGTGTATGTCAGTGCTTCCAAGGTGACAGAGGCTCCCGTGATGTTCAACGGACTGATGGTATATTGCTTAGTAACCGAACCAGTATAGTTATGAGTTCCTGTTACCGTAATATTATAGGTATTCGCATCACTGTGATCAGCGTTGTTGATGGTGTAGTCAAGAGACGTCATTGCATTACCGTCACTGACGGTGACAGTAGGCTTCTGGATATTGCCGTTATACGTAAACGTGGTGGGTGTCGATAGTGTCACCATCGCTTCTGTCAGTGTCTTTGCCGTAATATCAAATGTAGTTGTTTTGATTCCTGCATAGTTCCCCCTTCCCGTTACGGTGACAGTGGCTGTACCGACATTGACATTGTCGCTATAGGCTACGTCATAGTCCGTACCCGGATTCAGTGCAGTTGTCGTACTACCGGCTTTGTTAACTGTCACTGTCGGCGTGATGGGCGATCCTGTATATGTCTGGTCTTCAATTACTGTTGCAATGGTGAATCCTGTGGAGCCTTGGGCTGTGATGCTGTATTGCTTCGTAGCCTCACCCGTATAGTTTCGCTTACCCACAATCTTTACCTCGTAGTTGCCTACTTCCGTACCACCAGGGTTCGTGATGTCGTAGTCATCCTCTGTGATGATATTGGTAGCCAGATTATTCGGGTCTTTCAAATCCCGAATGTTCGGAGTGGGCGTGAGCACCTCACCCGTATATACCATGTTCATCTCTGCCTCAGGAATCACAATCATGTCGGCAGTGACGGGCTTGGGTGAGATGGTGAAGGTCTTATCAATACTGCCTGAGAAGTTGCCTGATGCTGTCACGGTAACCGTAGGAGCAGTAGCTGCTGTTGATAGCGCTGCATTTTGGTTGTTTGCATAGGTGGTAGAGTAGGTTGGTACAACCAGTTCGCCCACCTTTACTACCAGTACGTTTGGTGTCTTGTTGTCACCGTCATAGATAAATGTCGACTGATCCAGTGTGACTGCTGTTGTGGCAGGCAGTGCGTAAGGCCTGATCTTATAAGTCTTTATCACTTCGCCCGTATAGTTTCCATCCTCATTACTGCTGATAGTCACTGTATAAGGAGTGCTGGAGGCATTGATATTACCCTCGTTGGTAATCGTATAGTCCTTACTGCTGATGATTGAAGGTGTTCCGTCAGTCACACTGACGCCTGGCTTCTTCAGCGTTCCGTCGTAAGTGTAATAAGTATCAGTAGAAACCACAGGAATACCCGTCAGTGCTATCGTCGCAGTGCTAAGTTCCTTCTTTCCAATGTTGAATGTCGCCTCCTTGGTGAAGCTGTAGTTGCCGATACCCGTTATAATGGCAGTCGCAATACCAGCATTGATATTGTTCACATAGGTCACATCATAATCGGTACCAAAGACCAAAGTCGTTGTCGTTGTCGTTCCTTTTGTCACCGTAATGTTGTTAGTGCCGCTGACATCATGTGGCGTCTGTGCCGCTCCGTTGTAGGTATAGTCGCCGCCTATGGTAACGGTAATATTATCATCACCTATTTTATTAATAACATACTTTTTGACGATAGTACCGCTATAGTTTTTCTGACCGACAATCTGTACTTCCTTCTCACCGGGAGCCGTAACATCAACGGGATAGTGGACTACATAGTTGGCACTTGCTACCGTACCAGATAAAGCCACATCCGTTACTGTCACAGTAGGCTTCAACTCACCGCCAGTATAGGTCACACTGGTATATGACAATTCCACCATTGCGTCCGTCAGCGGCTTTGGCAGAATGGTGAAGTGTGTTGAGGCTGTTCCTGTAAAATTGGTTCCGGAAATTGTCACTGACGCAGTCGAACCTGCATCAATATTTGTACCGTATCCCACATCATATCCAGAAGTCAAGACAATTTCTGAATTGTCAGTCTTCGTGATGACCACCTTCTGAACACCAGGCTTCTTCTGAGTGCCGTCATAGACAGCGTTTGCCAATGGATAAAGGACGATATCCACATTGCTTACCTGCGTTGAAGTAGAGGAAATATCGAGTGTAGAGATAGTATAGGTAGGCATTCCAGTGTCTGTGGATTTCAAAGTTCCTGTGAAGTTGCCGATACCTGTTACCTCGTAATAACCTGGGCCTACATCTGTAGTTCCAGCGTTGACCAGCGTATAGTCAAGACCTTCTGTCCGTACACCGCTATAAGTTACGGTAATGTTTGGTTTCTGGGCACTGCCGTTATAGGTGAAGTTGCTTGCCGACAATGACACCATCGCTGCTGTCAGCGGACATTTTTTAATAGTGAATGGTATATGCTTTACGAAGTTATAGTTGTTTCTACCGATGACTGAGATGGTTGCTTGACCAACATTGGTGTTATTGTTATAAACCACCTCATAGTCATTCTCATTTCCTTCAGTCAACGGATTATTGTCTTTCGTTACTGTGAGGGTTAGTGTAATGGGATTGCCCGTATAGATAATATCATCATCATTTTCGGCATAAGTTACAGAAACACCAGTATCTGAGTTATTTGACACAATACTATATGGCACTTCAACTTTACCTGTATAGTTACCCTTACCTTCAACTTTCGCATAATACACGCCAACCGCTGTTCCACCTTCATTAGTTAGTTTATATTCATTGACTGCTGTTGAAGTACTTGGTGTCAGCGTTACATCACCATCCTTTACTGTGACAACAGGAACATGAGGAGAACTATTATAGGTAAAACTGTTGTTTACAAACGGGTCTGTTGTTGGATCACTACTGCTCAGCGTCACCATCGAACTAGTGATTGGCTTTTGCGCAATCGTGTATGTTACCTCTTTCGACCCACCAAAGTTGCCTTTTCCAGAAATACGAATAGTTTTCGCTCCCTGATTGGTATAATCAGAAGTTGGATAAGTAATGGTAGAATCACCTTCATTTAGTTGAATACCATTCACCGTTACTCTCTCAATGTCAGGTTTCTGTTCGCTTCTATTATAGACTGTACTGTTATACTCTAGGGTGACGATTGTATTGGTAGTTGTCATATCGAGAGTACCAATGGTGTAATTACCAGATACTTTCGAGCCATCATAATTGCCTTTACCTGTAACCGTGACTGTATGACTTCCTGCATCAACAGCTCCGTCACTAAGGGTATAGTCTATGTTTTCTCTCAAATCGACGTCTCTTTGATCGTCATGAACTGTTACAGAAGGACGTTGTTTGCTTCCATTATAGGTGAGTGTCTCAGAACCTAATGTAATTACAATATTGTCGTTATCGGTAATATCCTTTGCAGTAATCTCGAAATTTGCATTGGCCATAAAGTCGTAACCACCCTTACCGATGGCTGTAACCGTAGCTGTTCCAACGTCGGTGTTATTGTTGTAAACGAGTCGGTAGTATGCCGTTCCCAGTACGGGGTCACTGCTTGCTGGCGCAGTACCTACTTGCTTCCTGACGAAGATATTCGTGCCTGGAGTAAGTTCTATCTGACCACCAGTATATGTCTCGCTATGTGTTGTACTGAATGGAGGATCATACGTGGTATTCGCTGGTTCGAATACTATATAGTAGCCGTCATTGCTCACATTAATCGTAAATGGCACGTTGACAGAACCCGTATAGTTGTTAATACCAGTGACCGTCGCATTATAACCGCCAACGGCAGTCTTTACATTGCCGGCAATAGTATAATCCGTGTTTTCCTCTAATTGCTGTTGATTTTTGTTATCCCTTATTGTAGGATCAAATGTAATCTCTGAACCAGTATAAGTGAAAGAACCTGTCGCTGGACTTATGTCACATGTGGATATTTCTTTCCTATTGATGGTATAGGTTGCTCTTGCATAGGTCGCCTCGTCAAAATTACCCTTACCCTTTATTATGATAGTATATGTTCCAGCATTTTTAGACTCAATAGTCTCATCAGTGTATGGTGTAGGAAGAGTAGCAGGAGGATTTGCGGGATCATAGTCTACCGCATAATACTTCACCTCTTGATAACCGTTTGTACTACTACCTAAAGTTAATTCCTGGCCATTAAGATACACTCCACTTATTGTAGCTATCTGTTTCGTGCCTTTTTTATATACATAACTCTCATTCGACAGCGTTATTTTTGCGTCACTGATGGAGCGTTTGATGATACTATATGTTACAGTCTTTGTGTTCTTATACTTACCTTTACCTGTTAGGGTGATATCGTAGGTTCCTGCATTCGTGTAGCCTGTGATACCAGTGACCGTGTAATCAACGTCTTTGGTAAGTGTGGTCTCATTTACGACAACACTACTAATGACTGGTGTGTGCTCCAACCAGTCAAAGACATGCGATGTCTCTGTAAGAGTAATCGTTGCTCCGCTGATGTCACCACAGTCTGCAAAAGTTGCATCAATCTCCACATCGAGATTGGGCATAGTGAATGTGTAGGTATTGGTTCCACTACCTGGAGTCAGAGGAATCGTACTATTGATAGTAGGATTAAGTGCCCGTCTTGAACCAGCATTACCCGCATCCGCAAAAGGAGTCGCAGTCAATGTGCTTAGATATTGATTGGACGGAGGAGTGACTGTTATAGTAACCTGTGTGTTCCCAGCAACACCAATAGTCGGACTACCTCCTGATGTGGTTTGTCCTCCAGCCGAGGCTACTACATAAGTAGGTTGGTTTACCTTTACTGTATTGTCTGCCCACGATGCTGTGGTCATCACCAGACTAACAATCGTGACAAATATTTTCTGTATCTTATTCATAGTCATGTTCCTCCTTATTTGATGATGATCTTCTTTCCGTTCATAATATACACTCCCTTCCTAGGATATAATACCCTTCGACCACTGAGGTCGTAGTATACATTACCTCTTACCTCTTCCATCTTACTTATTCCATCGATAGAGGTAGTTTCATCGTCCAAATCTAATCCTCTACTCAGACTGATGCTGGGAGAAGAGAATAGACTCGACTTGAGCTTTAGGTAACATTTGTGAGCAGGCAGATAGCCACTCTTGGTACGCACAAACTCTCCATTAATCAGAATCCACAAATCATAGCCGGATTCAGCACGAGTCGTTATATTTGTGAGAGCATCTACACCCTCAAAAGAACCATTTGTGTTTGAGAATTGATTGATACCTGTGAGTCCTCCGTCATTACTCTCGACCAGTTCTGGATAGAAACTTTGTGTGTCGCCTGTACGATAGAGCAACATCGGAACATCCTTCTTAACATAGTTCTTTTTCGTGGTTCCAACTACATTAGTGTTAATAGAACTGACTACATAAGCCTCAAAACCATCTTGTACTTTCATATTGACATCCGTCTCATAGTAGGTATGCCACTTGTGACTGTTGGCCAATGACAATTGCTTCCTGATTTGATAAGGCCTGATAATTGCATCGCCTGTGTAGTTGCCTTTGAAAGTAATGGTTGCTTGGTAAATTCCTACATCTTTCCAGTTATCACTGCCATATTCTACAACAGAATAAGCCACTTCAAAGTCTGTATCTTTAGTAAGTTCCATGTCTCCGTCTGATGGGTCTTTTACAGTGACTGTTGGCTGATGTGCAATATTATCATACATGTAATACTGCTCAGTATAGAAAGTATAGGTGTTGTCACTCAGCGTCGTTGTGGCATGAGTAGTGGTGTTATTGACATCCCTTTGGGTGATAGTCAATGTACCTGTATTATAGCTAATATTGTAATTGGTTGCTGTGGCTCCTGAAGCCGTTACAGTATAAGGACCCACACCGCTATCGCTATTTGCAGCGATATTGACACTGGGTTGATTGGATAATACACTGTAAGTCTCGTAATTCACAAAACCAGAATATGTGTAATCTCCGGCGCTATACGTTGGGTTCGCATCACGATACTGTCTGGACTTGTTCTTAGGGGCAATACTCAGGTCAGCCTTACCAATTGTCAGCGTATTGATCGTTTTTTCTCCAGAATATGCTCCAAGTCCTTGAATGGTGAATTTATACATTCCTGCGTTTTTGATGGCTGCTGCATCTTCAAAACCACTGCCGACATCAATCTTCTGTGAGCTTATTCTAAAATCCGTTCCTTCCACAAGGGTGACGTCTGGGTCTGGAAGTGTATTGGTGACGACTAAATGACGCTCTAATCCAGTATAAGTATTACTTCCGCTAATCTCCAGTGTGATGTTTTCATTTCCCGTGAAACTTGTAGCCGATTGGAAAGTTGCCGTGATAAATACATTGCTGGTTGGCATCTGAAAGGTATATGTGCCACCATATCTATTCGCTTTATTATTATCAAATTGCTGTGGTTCGGTTTCTTTGCTGATGATGATCTTTTGACCCAAATCGATTTCGATTTGTGCTCGATTAGAGATTTCGCGACTTTCAGCATAATTTAAGTCCATCACATATTCCACTACGATTTTCTCAAGATAATAGCTTCCTGTCGGAGACGCATATAATGTGACTGTCGCACCAGACGCTGATGTACCTGATGTCGTTGTACCTTCAGAAGTTAGCGAAATGGTTCCTGATGCTGGAGCAGCATTATCTATGGTGATGCTATAGTTATCAGCGAGGACACCCATCGTCACAAGCAGACTAATTGTCGTCAATAACACTCGTTGTATCTTGTTCATTGTCATGTCCTCCTATTTATTTAATGTACACTTTTTTACCATTCAATATATATACACCCTTATGAGGATACAATACCCTTCGGCCATTCAGGTCGTAATACACGTTTCTTCCTTTGTCCATCGGGAGTCTTATATCTTGAATATCCGTCGTTTCGTCGTCATCTCCGAAGACAAGCTCAGCAGGTAGGAAGTCACGAGAAGAGGAAATCGGTACACCTATAAAGCAACGATTGGCTGCTAATGTACCACCTGTAGCTCTATAGAACCTACCATTTCTAAGTGCATAAATCACTGAATAGACATCGTCCAAGTCATTATATGATTGGTTTGTGAAAGTACCAACAAAGAATTCGGAAGGCGTAAAGCCGGCAGACGTATAATCCTTTTCTGCACCCGTATATTTTTCCAAGTGGAAAGTTTGGTTTCTGAAATATCCATCAACAGGGAAATGCAGTATAACAGGCTTGCCTGCCGGAATATACCCCAAATCTTCTGACAATGTCACTTTTCCTGTTCCCCATTTAACGCCTGTTACAAGATGTGCAGTGTAATATTGCGAAGTTATATAATTAGCAATCGGAACAGGCGGAGGTAATACAAGGTCTTCTGCAGAATAATAGGTGACGTATTGGCTGTTGGTGTTTCCAAAAACGATTTCTCGTTTAATTTTGAATGTCTTGGTGCCATTTGTCCCGGCATAGTCCCCAGCTCCAGTTATGGTAACAGTAGCAGTGCCTACGGCCGTATTGTCGGTATATGCAAAAGTATAGTCGGTTGGGGTGGCTAACGTAAATTCTGCAAGCGTAACAGCAACTGTAGGCACTTTTGCATTACCGTCGTAGACATAGTATTGATCGGGACTGGTGTCAATTAATCCATCGCCACTGAGCGTAATTGTAGCTTGTGCCAGGTCTAACTCGTAGATACGACTGCTAACAGAGTTCCAATAGGTGGCTGAGGTATAACTCGACTTCATGCCCTTCTTTACCAGAATTTTTAAAGATGGAGATGTATCAGAAAACATATACTGTCCTCCTGTTGGAACAGAGGTATGATGGAGGATGATCTTCTGCAGGTTCGTCTGACGGTAGAAGGCGTAACTTCCAAGAGAGGTCACTGTCAGAGGAATAGTATATGATGTTCCTGCCTTTGCTGGAGGATAACAGATAAGTCCTGTTACCGTTCCGCCTCCATCTTGACGGAAGAGTATACCATCCAAATCTTTATACGTTGTATTAGAACCATTGACTGTGATGGTGGCCAAACTGCTACAACCTCTAAAAGCTGAACCATCGATGGTGCTTACACTGGCTGGAATAGTTATCTCAGACAAAAAATAACATAAGCCAAAAGCTTCCATGCCAATAGTCGTCAATGATTCTGGCAAAGTGATAGAAGACATGCCACAATATTCAAAAGCCTTATCTCCAATACGAGTTACTCCTGTCAGTGAAAGGGTGGTTGTCAAGGGATCACCATAAAAAGCATAATTTCCAATATCTGTAGAACCATCAATAGTTAAAGAGGATAAAGAAGTACAACTATCAAAGGCATTCGCACCTATGGAGGCAATATTTGTCAGTGTAACTGTGGTAAGGGCAGTCAGGTAATAAAATGCCTGTGCCCCGATTGTCGTTGACCCATTTCCTGAAATATTGACAGTTGCCAAAGCATTACAACCATTGAAAGCATAATCAGCTATTGAAGCAACTCCTGTCAATGTAATCGAAGACAGTGCAGTGCAGTTTTTAAACGCATAAGTACCAATGCTAAAGCTTGTGGCACTCGACGATGGGATTGTCGTCAAATGAGTATTATAGGCAAAGGCTTCTTCTGCAATGGTTGTCACTCCTGCTGGTATGATGTAACTATCATGATCGCCATCAATATCCTTTCCTGCAGGGTAGCAAATCAGTTCACTTCCCGTTTTGTTGAACAGAACACCGCTTTCGGATTTATAAGATGAATTTCCTCCATCTACCGAGATGCCTGTCAGATGCGTGCAGTTTCCGAAGGCTTTAGTGCCGATGGAAGATATGGTAGAAGGGATGGTGATGCTTTCCAGATTACTCCCGTAAAAAGCATAATTGCTAATATTGGTGATGTTGCTGGGAATGTCAACACTCGTATAGGGATATGTTGATGTGCTTCTCCAGGGAACATTGTCCTGTGTATAATTGGCCATCTGGTAGCTTGAACCGTCTTTTGTGATGAATTTCAGCGTCGTTCCGTTAAGAACCCATTTAATGTTCTCACTCTCGGTAGCTCCACAATATCCTCCCTTCAAGCATACAGCATTCACTGCGACAGCAGAGGTGGGCATCGTAAAGGTATATGTTCCATTCTTGGGATAGGTAGCATCGGGAGAAAGAGCAGCTGTACATGCCAGACTGTATGGAACATAGTTGCTGTTGGCGGTAATAGTAACAGAGATTTGTTCTCCTTCTATCGCAGCAGTTGCAGTTTGGTTAGCACTATTTCTAATGGATAGTGTACCCCCACTACAACTTGACGTGATGTTATAGGATGTTCCTATAATTGCCTCGTTACTAACGTTAAGAGCAATGCCTTTATTGCTATCATCAGCCTTGAAATTGGCTGCATTACCAGTATAACCTCCGAGTCCGCTGGTAAATACGCCAGTATATGCGGTAGTGATACCTATCTTATTGCTGGACGTGCTGTTACTCAGATTTCCACTAATGGTAATTTTCTTCTCACTGGGCAGATATATGTTATTAAGGGTGGAAGGGCCTTGATAATTATTATTTATGGTAGGTGCTCCTTGCAAGGCGAATGAAATACCATTATGATAGACTGCACCACCATTGGTTGTAGCACTATTATTATTAAAGGTTCCTCCGCTAATTGTCAGGCAACCTGTCGTTTCGTTATAGACGCCGGCTCCGTTTGCTGCATGATTGTCACTGATGGTTCCTATGGAAATCGTAAGAGTGCCACAATTATAGATACCTCCGCCATTGCCAGAGTTATAACCTCCCTGGATGGTGCCATTAGATCCCTGGATAATAAGTGTCGCTCCCTCATTGACCTTGATGACGTAACCGTTTTCAGTAGCACTGGCAAGATTGCGGTTAATCGTTCTTCCGTGAAGATTGAGTGTTACCGTACCACTGCTGATGACTAATCCTTTATCAATTGCTTGGGCAGTGTAGTCTTGGGATAGTGAGACAGTTCCGCTACTTGCAGCTGCCGATGTCAACTGCGTCTGCAACCCTTCCCATTCCGTCTGAATTTGTGCCTCTCCGCCATTATTACCAGTTTTGAATGCCGTATTGTCTGATGCGAAATTTTGATAAGAACCAGTATAAGTAGCTAATCCACTAGTAAACACTCCACGAGTTTCCATCGTGATACCGATAGCTGTCGTGTTGGTCAAATTGTTGGTAATAGTTATGATGGAGTGTGCTGCTGGCAGATAGATGTTGTTGGCAGTGCCGTTTGCCGTGTTATCAGTAATATAAGGAGTGCCTCGCATCGTCAGTGTACCATTATTATAGATGGCACCTCCGTTCTTTCCCTCAGCGACTTTATTACCAGTGATTCTTCCACCTTGGATGTTCAGCGTACCATTATTATAGATACCACCACCATTGCCTGTGTTATTACCTCCTGTGATTGTTCCGTTTCCACTAGGAGTGGTGTCCTTGATAGTCAATTCGGAACCTGTCTCAACAAAGATAACATAACCGTTGTCTACAGCATCAGAATTAGTCAATCCTCTGTCTATAGTCCATCCTCTGAGGTCGAGGGTGACAGTCTTGGAGTTACCTACGGTCAGATACTCTCCAGCAGGTGCTGTGTAACTTTTTGTCAGGGAGATGTTACCTCCTGCTGCAAAGGCTGATTTAAGCGCATTCCAAGGAGTGGTTAATGTGGCCTCATAGGCAGAAAGACCAACTTCGTAAGTATTGTCATCTGATGTAAAATTCTCATAACGACCAGCAGCATAAGTAATCAGTCCACTGGTGATGGTACCTGGAGTCTGCATCGTAACACCGATGTTAGTGTTTGATGTCATAGCATCTGTGATATGGATGACTTTCCCATTAGGCAAATAGACATTGCCTCCAGTGTTTCCTGTCACAATGGGAGCACCACTCGCATTCAGCGTACCTCCGTTATAGATACCGCCACCAGTTGCTGCTATATTGTCAGTGATATTTCCTCCAGAAAGAAGGAGTGTTCCACCAGATGCTATGTGGATACCACCTCCGTTTCCAGAGTTATAACCTCCAGTAATCTGTCCTGTACCAGTGACTGTCAGTGTTCCACTTGTTACCTTGATAACATAGCCATCGGTAATGGCACTGGTCAGTTTGCGGTTTATCTTATAACTTCCAAGATTAAGAGTTCTGTCTGCGTTGACAGTCAGATAGCTGTCGTCTATTCCTGCTATATATTCGTAGTTTCTTGTCAGCGTAACGTTTCCTGCATTTAGTTGTTGCTGAAGGTCCATCCAATAGGTCTGCAATTTGGCATTACCTGAAGAATTTGCCGATACGAATCTTGCATCATCGGATGTGAAATTCTGATAATCACCAGTATATGAGCCTAATCCTGTGGTGAATTCTCCGATACCATCTTCCATCGTGACACCGATAGAGGTGGTGTTATTCAGATTCCCATTGATAGTGATAGTCTTTCCAGAGCATAAATATACATTGTTAGTAATGTCAGGTGTTACTGAAGTTACTTTATTGTCAGCGATGCGTAGTTCACCACTGATATTCAGTGTACCATCTTTTTGGTATATGCCTCCTCCTTGTGTTGTGGCCCTATTATCATAGATTTCTCCCCCAGAAATATTGAGTGTCCCGGTATTATAGATACCACCACCATACGTTGCAAAGTTACCGTATATTTTACTATTTGAGAGTGAAACAGTTCCTGTATTAAAAATAGCTCCGCCATTACCTGATGCCTTATTATTAACCATATAAACGTCTCCTGTAATAGTCAGTATACCAGAGTTATTTATAGCTCCTCCATTTCCATCGTTGTAGCCACCCTTAATACCGGAGAAGGTGGTACCAGTAATAGTTAGCGTTCCTTCATTTTTAATGACGAAGCCGTTATTTTGTGCAGTTGTCACAACATTTAATAAATGTCTGTCGATAGCATAACCGCCGAGATCGATAGTGACTGTCGCACCGAAAGGTACATATATGTATCCTTCGGTGGTGACACTTTGAGACAATGTATAGGTATTCCCACCTACTAATGTATATTTACCATCAACTAGGTCACCAAACTTATTGGTGTTATTTACTGAGATGTCCTCTCCCCATACCCCTGTTGGGAGTAGGCTGGCGGCTAGAATGAGAAATAATTTAGTAGTGAATTTTATCATTTTCATCTTATATTTTTATTATTTTTGGTGTAAAGTTAGGAGAAAATGACGGAAGAGGGACTAACAATTCTTGAAAAATGACTAACATTTCGTGAATTAAGAGTAAAAATAAGCCATTTTGGAGGCGGAAAAGACTAACATTTCTTGTTTTTGTAAGTAATTTGCAATAATTGTTAGTACGTTGAATGGATGATTTTATTACCTTTGCAGTGTGAATGATAAATTAAGAAGTCTGGTAATCTTAGGATGTATGCTCACACTGGTAATATCGATGTTTGCCAGTGGGGTGAATACGGCATGTCCGACGGTGAAGATACAGCCCGAACGGTTGCCCGACCTGAACATTCCGCGTACCGCCCACCATGTGCTTTGCCTGAACGGTGAAGTCACGGCGATAGGGGGACACACGACGGCTTTCATTCCAACACCTACATTAGAATATTATAAGGATGGGGAGTGGCACGTGCTGCAGATGGCATACGCCCATAATGATGCCATTGTCGTCCCGTTGTCGTCGGGGAAAGTCCTCATTGCAGGAGGTTATGAGAAACCGCTGGGTATCGGACAGACTTACTCCACGGAGATTTACGACCCTGTCACCCATACTTTCGGCGATTTCGGTTGCTTGGACAGGAAACGGGCCCAGTCTATGGGTGTGGAACTGGATAGCGGCAAGGTGATGATAGCCGGTAACTGGTATCATGACGACGGCATAGAGATGTTTGACGGGCATAAGTCATTCGCCTATGTGAAGGATGTGGAAACAGGATACGGACATCCGTTCCTGCTCCGTACGGCCAAAGACGATGCTATCATCTTCGGAAGTTTCTCCACTAAGGGCGACTCACTTCAGAGTTCGACAGTGGAGCGTCTTAAAGGCGACCCCGTCAATGTGCCGCTGTTGGAGCAATGGCATCCTAAATGTATGTATATTCCGAATAACTCCGCTGACTATTTCATCGGTGATGCGAAAAAGGGCATTTATTCCTATCTCATTCCTGTGGAGAACAACGACGGGCAGATCGCTATCGCCCAAGTGCTTAACGGTGAGTTCTCACTTCTGCCGACGGCATGTGCGGTTCCTGTGAAGAGTCCCTGGGGACAGAAGATAGAATACGCAGGTTCTCTGGTGGTTGACAGACAAGTTCAACGGGCCTACCTCGTTGGCAGAGACATTTTAATACAGGGAGATGATGCCCATGACGTCAATAATCGCAGGGGATACATCCTTTGTATCGAGTATGGGAAGGCACAGCAGGGTAACGTTGCGCCCATGACACTCTATTATACTGAGCCCATGGCCGAGAACGTCCTCCATCTGCCTGTCGTGACAAAAGACGGTGACCTGATGATAGTCGGCGGCAACCGTGAGGATAATTACACCCCATTGAGCACCGTCCTGTTGTTCCGCATGGGTCTCTCGTCCGAGACAGCAGAAGAAAACGCTTTTGCGGGATGGTTGTTATGGACCCTTGGCGTGTTGCTGTTCGCAGGTGTCCTTTTGTCGTACTTCCTCCTAAAGCGTCGCCAAAGGAAGGTGTTAGCTCGTAATCAGGAAGAAGCAGCCCTTTCTTACGCTGCCGGTGAGGAAATGGTGAGACGTGTCAGTGAACTCTTCGAGCAGAAGAAACTGTATTTGAACAGCGACCTGAAAGTCTCCGACGTGGCAGCGGAGTT